>JGI24710J26742_10000774_pt1 | contig 29940 bp, 28 predicted proteins | sample BioPla2DNA2_FD_26742 | JGI IMG/M metagenome (IMG submission 26742)
AAGCCTTGGTCTCATTAGCGACAGCCATGTACTATGCTCTAAATTATCATCATAATGTGAAAATGCAGCACCTGTATTGTAAGGAGGGTCTATATAAATGCATTTCACCTGACCTGCATATTTTCTTTCCAGTGCTTTAAGGGCAAGCAGATTATCACCGTGGATAAGCATATTCTCAGTGTTTTCGTCATACTTTGTATTGGATAACTCTTTATTTTCAATCAGTATCCTTGGCTCTACAGAAATCTTATCTTCCTTGCCGTACCAAGTTAATTCCAGTTTATTTGCCATAAGCTCTCCTCTACTTCACCTTATTTATTATGCTATCAATTAGAGCCTGATCTTCTATTTTTGTAATTCCAAAGCTCTTTTTGCCGGCATCTTTGATTGAAGCCCCTATATGATAAACTTCTGAATCATCTATAATCAAAAAGCGGTCATGAAAATCGTTTTTCGTTTTTACTGTTAAACCCTGATACTGAGCGTTGAATTTAGAGATATCCTTACTTGTTAAACTTCCATTTCCCGAGCCTGCAATAAGGACAGAAACTCCTTTATTTTTCTTACATAAAAGGTTTAGAGTGTTTGTATCCACATAATTATCTATCAATATTAGCTTATTTTGGGCTTTTTTGATCAGGTCGACAATAAAGCTAAAGGCATCGTAGATTTGTCCGTCAAAGAAAATATGCTGCTTTACCTCTGTGCTAGTTGCAATGTAATTAAAAACTTCCTCCAACTTTTTATCTGTTTCAATTTGTTTTAATTCAACACGGTCTAGTCTTTCAAAAATCGCAGCATTACTAACTAAAAAGCGGCGCATTTCAACAAAAGCATTCATGATTTTTATACTTACTTGAACAGCTACATCACTTCTCAAAACCGCAGATAGCATGGCTATTCCTTGTTCTGTAAAGACATAAGGACTGCTAGTAGAATGTTTTAGTGTTTCGAACCGGTCACAATTTGTGACCAGTTCTGTTTTTTCTTCATCATTTAATTGAAATCTAAATTCTACAGGAAAACGATCTATATTCCTCTTAACGGCTTGATTAAGAACCCTCGTTTCGACATGATAAAGCTCAGCCAAATCTCGATCTACCATAACTTGCTTGCCTCTAAAAGTGAATATCATGCTCTGAATTTCTCTGTTCTCTGCTATCACAGGTAATTTGTCATCTGCCATAGTTACCTCCGGTTTTTCCATAACCGGTCGCTAATTGCGACCACTTCATATTTCCTCATGTGTGATAACGCAGTTTGCTATATCAAATAAATATCTTACAATGTAGCATTTATCGTATTTTCCGCAACCGATCACAAATTGTGACCGGTTCTATTATATCAACTTGAGGTCGCATTTTGCGACTTCAAAATGAATAGTATTGTCACTTGAGGTCACAATTTGTGACCTCAAATCTTTTAAGCCTCCGAATCTTGAGGTGCCTTTTTGTCACCTCAAAATTATAAAACGCCGGAATTGAGATTCCATCTTGGAATATCAAGTTGAAAGTCACTTTTTTCCTTTCCTGGCCTTTTTCTCTGCCAGCCTATACCGTCTTTCTGCCAGTCTTTCTTGCCTGGCCTGTGCGTCGTCGAATGCTTGAACTTTGTCGATATATTCCTGAAAACTGGTTTCCTTACCCTCTTGCCTGTCAAATACATAATCGTCTTCAAGACTGTCCGGCCAATTGGCTTTCCAGTCCTCGTATTCTTCATGCGTTATTTCCCCGTCCATGAACTCTCTTTGCTTCTTCGCCCATGCTTCAAGTGTCTTGTCGATTTTTAGAATATTGTGTCCCAAAAAGACCACGCTGTGTACGGGCTGTATGCCGGGTGCATGCACTTTACCCATAGCCATAGGAATAGAATCCTCCAGCTTGAAAAGAAGCCTTATAACCTCCTCAAAGCTATATGGGTAAACCGGGTCTTTAAAATACTCCGGTTTGACATTGAGGGCTTTTGAGATATTTTCCAGGACATCATCTTTAGGATTTCTCTTATCAAGCTCATACTGCCTGACACGGACATCATCGAGATTTATCATCGAGCCTAAAGCCTTTTGGGTGAGTCCTCGTAACTCTCTAAATTTTCTAAATAAATAACCCGAAGCCATCTTCCACCTCCTAGAAGCATTTATGTTTCTATCTTTTAATTTTATCAGCTAGGTATAAAAAACACAAGTAGAGAAAATAAAAATAAAAAGCCTTGACAGAAACAAAAATGTTCTGGTATAATCAAAAACGAAAACAGAAACAAATATGTTCCGCTTATGAAAAGGAGGAAAGCAAATGGAAAATTTATTCTTGGACTCAAAGGAAGTAGCCGAAATCTTAAAAGTATCGCAGCCAAAAGCCTATAAGGTCATTCGTGAAATGAATGAAAAGCTGGCTGAACAAGGCTTTCTTACTATTCGAGGACGAATCAACAGACAGTATTTTTTAGAACAGATTTATCAGCCTAAGGAGGTGAAGTAATGCCGGCTTACAAAGATGAAAAAACAGGAAAATGGTACGCCTCTTTCTACTACAAGGACTGGGACGGACAAAGTACCAGAAAGCTAAAGAGAGGCTTTGCGACCAAAAAAGAAGCAACTGAATATGAAAAAAACTTTTCGATAAAGATGGAAGGCTCTCTCAATATGCTCTTTGAGGATTTCTTTGAGCTTTATAAGTCTGATGTCTTTGATTCCGTCAGACTCAACACTTGGCTCACAAAAGAGCACATGATTCAAACTAAAATCTTGCCGTTCTTCGGAAAACTCAAGATGAGTGAAATCAAGCCTATAACCGTAAAGAAATGGCATAACATTCTCTACAACATGGAAAACGCCGAGGGAAAGAGCTACAAACCCACATACCTAAAAAGCATCCACGCCCAACTCAGCTGTATCTTCAACCATGCCGTAAAATACTACGGTTTAAGACAAAATCCGTGCAAGGTTACAGGGCGTATCGGCAAAAGAAAAAGCGATGACGAAGTAGAGTTTTGGACTAAAGAAGAATATCTGCAATTTATTGAAGCAGTAAAAGACAAGGATATTTCTTATTATTCCTTTCAAATCCTCTACTGGACCGGTATCAGGCTCGGCGAACTAAGGGCTCTCACTAAAAGTGATTTTGACCTTGATAAAAAGACAATGCGAATCAGCAAGTCCACCCAGACCATCAGAGGAAAAGAAGTCGTCACCGACCCCAAGACTCCTAAGAGCAAGAGAAATATCATCTTGCCGGACTTCTTGGTAAGTGATTTAAGGGATTACTTTTTGAAAATCGAATACTTTGGAGAAAATGACCCCATATTCCCCAAGTGTAAGACCTACTTCAACAAGGAGATGAACCGAGGGATTGAAATCTCCGGAGTTAAGAAAATCAAACTCCACGCACTGAGGCACAGCCATATCTCACTACTTATAGAGATGGGCTTTACACCTGTGGATATTGCCACTCGTACAGGGCACGAAAGCCTAAAAGTCCTGATGGATTACGGGCATATGTTCCCCAACAAACAAATAGATATGGCGGATAGACTCGACGAGGAGGTTAAAAACATTGAAAGCACCTAAATTCCCCAGCTATGATGAAGCCGTTATCAAGAAAAAATCTAATAAAACACTCTTAACGAAAGAAGAATGGCTGAATCTGGAAGAGACAAAGCTTATAAAGCGAAAAGAAAAAGAAAGAGAAAAGCATAAACGCTGTGCCAAAAACAGAAAGCGTCCCGTGACAATAGCTTTTAGAACCAGCACAGAAGATAGAGACTTAATCTTTGAAAAGATAAGGATGTCAGGACTCCAAAGGCAAGACTATATGACAAAAGCCATCTTAAATGCCCCTATCGAAGTCGTTGCAACAAGGAAAGTAATAGACTATTGCAAAGAGGAATTAAATGCAATTCAGAAAGAATTAGAGAGGCTGAAGAGTTTTGATGAGCTTCCGAGGCTCAGCCAAGAAAAGCTAAATAACATCTTGGAAGTTATAAAAGCGGCAAATAAAGAAAAAGCCCTTAAGTAGCGAGCTTAAGGGCAGAAGATGAACGTACTTGTCGGTAGTCCATCCGTGACAAGATAAGTCTATCAGCTTGTATTTTCATCTTCAAGTACAAATTTAGGAGGACTTATGAAAAACATTGATAATTACAGAAAAAATATTCCAAAAGAGCTTATGGAAAAAGACCAGTGGCTCGTCTTTAAAAAGATTCCGAGAAAAAATCCGAACGGAGAAATAAAAACATCTAAAATTCCTTACAGTGCCGTAACTTTATCGGCTAAAGGCTGGAACGAAAGGCAGAACTTTGCGAGTTTTGACAAGGCACTTTCTGTGTTAGTTGATAATAATTTTGACGGATTATCTTTTGTCTTAACCGAGGAAGACCCCTTTGTCTGCATAGACCTCGATAACTGCATTAAGGACGGTCAGATAAGTCTATTTGCAAAGAGTATTGTTAAGACATTTGAGGGCTCGTATATGGAGTTATCCGCCTCCACAGAGGGCACTCATATCTTTATGAAGGGTAATATACCAGTCAATTTAAATCAGCAGAATAAGGGCATAGAAATCTATAAAACGAATCGCTGTATAGCCATGACCGGAGATATCTACAGCAAACATTTTGAGGCAAGTACTGAGGTCTTATATTTTGATGAGGACTTGCAGAAACTCTACAAAAGTCTCACGGCTACAAGCAAGGCAAAAAGCGAGGGAAATCCGAAAAATCGTTACAGACAAGATATGCCAATTCAAACGGGCTTACCCGATGCAAGAACGATTATTGAAACCATGTGCAAGGTCAATCCAAGGGCAAGAGACTACTTTTACGGAACGAACTTATCAGGTGACTGGAGCAGAGATGATTTTATTTTCCTGCTCCTTCTCAGGAGCTTTACGCACGGAAACAGTCATCTTATGGAAAGTATATTTTTAGAATCCGCACTCAGCCGCCTTGGAAGTAAGACAAAAAGAAAAAACGATGAAGCCTATCTAAAATACTTAAGAGCCAGCATTCAGAAAGCAAACCAAGTCGGAAATTCAGATTTTTGGAACTATGATTTTAAAAGACTAACACAGAAAGAGGTGAGCCTATGAAAGCGTATAGCATAGAGACAAATTTTGATATCGGCGAAAAATTTATAGTAGATGATTTTATTGCAAGAAAAAGCATCAGCCTTATAGTCGCCTCACCTAAAAAAGGCAAGACCGCTCTCGGCTTAAATCTTGCCCTCTGTATTCATGAGGGAGTAAATTTTCTTGATAAGAAAGTGAAAAAAACAAAGGTTGTCTATTACTGCAACGAACTTTCAGGAAGCCTCATTCAAGAGCGTGTTAAACGCCTTGATATCCCCTGCTCCAGTGATATGAAATTCTATGAAGGAACGAGTTATGTGGACTTTCGCCAGTTTGAGAGAATCATAAAAGAGGATACCGCCCTTGGCTACGAAGTTTTTGTCGTAGATACATTTTCTAAAATTAAATACGACAGAAGATATAACGCCAACGACTACAGCGACACCTATGAAGTTATGGCAAAATATTATGAACTTATTGAAAAATACGGCTGTACTTTTATCATGATGTACCACACTAAAAAAGATTCGTCGGTTAAAAGCGTAAGCGAAAAAGTTATAGGTTCCCAGGCTTTATCCGGTTCGGTAGATACAATTATCGCAATCGATAAGGCTTCCGAATTTGATACGGAATTTAATCTTGATGTTACGAGCAGGCTCTTTGAATCCAAGGTCTATTCTGTGAAAATCAATCCTACAAGAAAAATTCTGGAATTAGATAGGATTGACCCCATAGAAGCACTTGAGCCGTCAATACAAAAGCTTGTCCAATTTATGCCGAAACTAAGAGATTTTGAAGGTACGATTGTCGACCTATGCTCCAAGATAAAGCTCGACTTGGAAAGCCCGCAACAGTTCGGGAAGACTCTGCAGCGTAATCTCCAGAAGCTAAAGAAAAACGGAATAAGCGTCTCCAAGAGACGAGGCAAATCAAACAATATCTATACCATTACTTATCAGCCGGAGGATGTCGAGTATTAAATACCGCACGCACCGCACGATGCGCACGATGTTTCCTTATACCGAAATGTCGTGCGGTCTGTACGGTCTGTGCGGTAAATCGGATAAAAGATGTATTTTATTGATCTAAAATTGATAGCAAGCACAGTAGAAGAGTACTCTTCTACGAAATTTTACGCCCCATTCCTAACTGTGTTAGTCATGTCGGCTATAAAATTTTAGCTTGTTAGGGAGACCCTAAGACCCCTTAAAAAAGACTGAAAGGAGACTTTGATTATGGAAAATAGAAGCAGGAAAAATCAGCTCAAAATCTATCTCAGCGATGAAGAAAAAGAGCTTTTTAATTCTAAAATGAAGCTTGCAAATTGTAAAACAATGAGCCTCTTTATAAGAAAATGTGTAGCGGAGAAGGAAATATATACAGTCGATATGAAGCCGTTTCACGACTTACATTTCCTACTTTCCAATATGGCTAATAATCTGAATCAGATTGCAAGAAAAACAAATCAGACAGGGATTATTCATCAAGCCGACATCCAAAGTATGAAAGATGAAATCGCTAATTTTTCTAAAAAACTACTTCAAATTCATGCGCTTTTGCTGAATAAAACATCAAAACTCGGGAGCGAATAGACATGGCAATTACTAAAATCCACCCCATAAAATCGACTTTGAACCTCGCCATAGGTTACATTATTAAGGACGAAAAGACGAATGATAAAGTTCTCATCTCTTCTTTTTACTGCGAGCCTACTACTGCTCACACAAAATTTATGATGACGAGAAAGGACGCAAATACAAGAGGAACTGTACTTGCAAGGCACTTAATCCAGTCCTTTCTTCCGGGAGAGACAAGCCCCGAAAAAGCTCATGAAATCGGTCTGGAATTATGTAAAAGAGTTTTGAAAGATGAATATGAATTTGTCCTCGCTACCCATGTAGATAGAGGACATATCCACAATCATATCATCTTCAATAATGTCAATATGGTGAGCCGTAAATGTTATCAGAGCAATAAGAGAAGCTATCATCAGATAAGAAATCACAGTGACGACATCTGTAGGGAAAACAAGCTCTCCGTCATAGATGAACACTATGAGAAATTCAAGAGAAAATATAAGACTGCCGGGAAGAGCTGGTACGAAAATCAGCAGCATAAACAAGGAACTTCTTGGAAAAGTAAACTACAATTTGATATCGATAGAACGGTTAGGCAGTCCAAAGACTGGGACGAGTTTCTTCAGAAAATGACCGGTCTCGGCTATGAAATAAAGTTTGGCAAGCATATCGCTTTTAGACATGAGGACAAGCAGAGGTTTACCCGTGCCAAGACGATAGGAAAAGATTATACAGAGGAAAGACTCAAAGAGAGAATATCTGATAATGATAAGGCTCAAGGAAAAATTAAGAAAAGGGAGCCGGACAGAGTTATCAATATCTCAGCAAATGAAAAAATAAAATCCTCAAAAGGCTATGAGATTTGGGCAAGAAAACATAATCTAAAAGTCATGGCTGATTCCGTTGTGTCACTTCGTGATGAAGGTATAAAATCACTAACACAGTTGGAAAAGAGCATTCAGGAAAAGGCTGGTGCAAGGCAAGATTTGAGCGATAAAATAAAAGTTATTGAGTCCAGAATGAGGCACTTATCTAAAATGATGGAACACGCCCATATAGTCACAAAATACCGAGAAATCTATAAATACCACAAAGAAAATCCAAGGGATAAGCACTTTGAAAATGAGTATTCTGCTGAGCTTGCCGCTTATAAAGTGGCAGCCAAGGAGATTCTAAAACACTACAAAAAACTGCCCAAAACCAAGGAAATCCTTAAAGAGCTGGACAAGCTAAACGAAGAAAAGTCAAAACTTATGGCAGAATATACCGCAACAAAATCCGATATCGACAGGCTCTTTGCCTTACAGAAAAACTATAAGACTTTTAAGCAAAATGACCTTGAGCGATAAAAAGCATAAATAAAACTAACACTTAGAAAGATAAACAAAAAGCACATAGACTCAGAAATAATAAAGTCTTTGTGCCTTGTTTTTATTTTATTCAATTATTCAGAGATAAACTAGCATTTATCTTTTAAGAATTTTTTCAACAATAATTTTAATCTCTTCATCACTATATCTAGCCTTGCGCAGAACAATACAATAGTTTATATGTTCAAGTAACCTTATTGCTTTAATGACATCGATAGTTGGTTTATACTCTCGTTTTTCATGCGCTAACTCATTTCTCCATGAATTTGCAGCATCAGCTAATGAAGTGATATCATTGTTAAACCATTCCGAAAGAATTGGCTTCAGAGATTCCCAATTAGAATACCCTTCATATACTTTTAGCATTTTATCTTCAAGAGAAATCTGTGGGCTTAATGCATTTCTAAATTTTTTTGCTTTTTTCTTTTTATCCCCTGTATTTTCTTCAATATATTTATCAAGAAATTCTTTAACATCCTGAATAAACTCTATTGTAGATTGAGAAGAAATTTCTGGAAGAAGCATTCTAAGATAACATTCAAATGTAGCCGTAACACGTAAACTTTGCTCCAAATCAATAAGATTACGATACTTAGTTGAGCGGTGAATACTATTTTCATTAATAAGAGATCCACTTTCATTTATTTCATTTGAAAATAACTTAAACAATTCAACAAGTTGGTTAGAAAATATTCTGTAATTTGGAGTGGTAGCAACTATTTTATTGCATTCTTCTGGCTCGAAATACTTTTGGCTAAAAAATATCTTTTGAGTTTTATATCCAATATCATTTACATTTTTCCCATCTATAACTTTATTAGTCGGATAACTTCCAAGCAAAACAGCATTTCTTAATCCTATATTTTGTCTATTGCAAATAAATATGAAAAAACATCTAACAGTCTCATATAAGCTTCTTATAAACTCAAAATCATTTGTTTCGGGAAATTTTATTCTCACTTCGGAAAAAGTATCCGTAGTTACTTTTACTCCATGATTACTCTTCATTTTTGAAATAAACGAAATATGAACCTCTTTATTTTGATATTTAAAATCAAAACTAAAATGCTCTTTCTCTTTACGAGAAATGACAACTTCCTCATCTGTAACCTCTGCCAGTCCATTAGATGGTATAAAGTAATTTAATTCTGGAAATTGTAATCTAATTTCTGAATATTGACTTTTTTCTTCATAATCTTCAATATAATAATCTACCGCCCGAACTTGGCTTGGAGTGGATATGTATTTTGGGGAATTGCTCTCAACACACATAATATCGTTAGAAAGAGGAAAAATCAATTTGAACAGTGTTTTTCCCCCTAATTGCACTCCATGTTTTTTTCCCACAAATATATCTATATTTTCCGGGACTGATACTAGTTTATTTTCGAAATTGATAGTGATTTTTTCTGTATACTTATCATAGAAATACGAATAATCATTATCAGCTATTCTAATGTTTCCGTTTATTGTTTGCTCCATAATTAATTACTTCTTTCCTGATTATTTTTTATAAATATTGATTTGTTAACACCAGCAATAATTATTGCACATTAAAAAATAGTTATCTAGGCTTACACGTACAAGGCTTTCAAAATAATAAACCACCTAAATTCAACAACTCCCTTTTTATGTTGCTATTTTGCCTTTTTCGTATCAAAACCGTATCAATCGAGATGTTTTCACAGTCAAAAGCTGTCAAACGCAGTATTTGCAAAGGTTTATAACAGTAACATATTTGTTACTGTTATTCCCACTCTATCGTTGACGGTGGCTTTGTCGTGATATCAAGCATTACCCGGTTGACATCAGGTACTTCCGTTACGATTCTTGAGGAGACCTTCTCCAGGACATCGAATGGAATTCTTGCCCAGTCACTGGTCATTCCATCCGAAGAGTTAACAGCTCTGAGGGCTATGGCGTGTGTGTAGCTTCTGCCTTTCTTTTTAATTCCTACCGACTTGATGCCGGGAAGCACCGCAAAATACTGCCAGATCTTCTCTTGGAGACCTGCATTTGCGATCTCTTCTCTGAAGATCGCATCAGCTTCTCTGAGGATCTCTAACTTCTCCTCCGTGACCTCGCCCAAGACTCTTATGGCAAGACCGGGGCCCGGAAAGGGCTGTCTCCACACAAACTCATGCTCAAGGCCGATCTCTTCTCCCAGCTCTCGCACTTCATCTTTAAAAAGCGTTCTTAACGGTTCAATAAGTTTAAAACCCATCTCCTCAGGGAGACCGCCTACATTGTGGTGGCTCTTAATGGTCTGCGCACTTCCCGAACCGCTTTCCACGACATCTGAGTAGATCGTGCCCTGAACAAGAAAATCGATCTCTCCGAGTTTCTTGGCTTCCTCTTCAAAGACACGGATGAACTCTTCTCCGATGATCTTTCTCTTCATCTCCGGATCTGTGACACCTTTTAGCTTTGTGAGAAATCTCTCCTTTGCATCGACGCGCACAATGTTCATATCGAAGTGTTTTCCGTACTTCTCCATGACCTCATCGCCCTCATTTTTTCGCATGAGACCGTGATCGACAAATACACAGACGAGATTCTTCCCAATCGCTTTGTGAACTAAAAGAGCCGCGACGGAAGAGTCAACGCCTCCTGAGAGAGCGCAGAGCGCTTTCTTCTCGCCGACAAGATTTCTTATCTCTTCAATCTTCTCTTCGGCAAAGGAGGCCATCTTCGATTTCGGCTCAATACCGATCACTTTAAACAAAAACCGCTCAAAAATTTCCCTTCCCTGGGTGGTCTTCTCCACTTCCGGATGGAACTGAACGGCATAGAACCCTCTCTCGCTATCCTCCATAGCCGCAATCGGAATCTCCTGCGTGGCGGCAATTGAAATAAAGCCGTCCGGCACGCGCGTCACAAGGAAACCCTCGCTCATCCACGTTTCCGAGAGGACATCCATATGTTTGAGGATGCGGCTCTGATTATCAAAAGTTGTATCGGTGGGACAATGTTGTTTATGAGGCGTCTCCTCTACCGTCCCCCCGAGATCTTCAGCCATACGGGCCATACCGTATCCGATGGCAAGAATAGGAATTCCCATCTCGTAGATGCTTCGGTCAATCTTCGCTTCTTTATGCGCCTTTGCACTGAGCGCATCCCCTGTAAGAATGATGCCGATGGGCTTATGCTTTTCAACCGCCTCTTTTACCTTTGTGTATGGAACAGTGAGGGATAAGACACCGGCTTCGCAGATGCGTCTGGCGATAAGTTGGACATGCTGTCCGCCAAAATCACAGATCAGAATCATACATATTCCTCGTATCAGTATAGTTGGGAGCCTCCACCGTAATCTGCACGTCATGGGGATGGCTTTCAATGAGGCCGGCATTGGTGATCTTAATAAACTCCGCCCTTTCTCTCAGCTCTTTGAGATTGGAGGCGCCTATATAGCCCATGCCCGATCGGATTCCTCCGACGAGCTGGTAAACGATGTCCTTGACAAATCCTGTGTAGGGAACTCTGCCCTCCACTCCTTCCGGAACCAGCTTTTTCGAATCTGTTTGGAAATAACGGTCTTTACTTCCCGCTTCCATGGCGGCAAGAGATCCCATCCCTCGATACGTTTTAAACGTTCTTCCTTTTAGAATAATGCGCTCTCCCGGGCTCTCATCCGTCCCGGCAAGGAGCGAACCCAGCATCACCGCATCAGCTCCTGCAGCAAGAGCTTTGACGATATCACCTGAGTATTTAATGCCTCCGTCTGCGATGACGGGTACTCCCAGGGGAGCTGCGACCTCCACCACATCCATGATCGCGGTGAGCTGGGGCACACCGACGCCGGCGACGACCCTTGTCGTGCAGATGCTTCCGGGGCCGATTCCCACCTTCAACGCATCAGCTCCCGCCTCAATCAGCGCCTTAGCGGCGTCTCCTGCGGCGATATTTCCCGCCACCACTTGAACATTATAATTCGCTTTTATCCACTTGAGGGCTTCAATGACATTTTTAGAATATCCATGGGCACTGTCGAGCACGAGAACATCGACTTGTCCTTTGACCAACCGATCCACGCGCTCTTTCATGTCCTCGCCGATCCCGACAGCGGCACCTGCCAGAAGCCTTCCGCCTCTGTCCGTTGCCCGCATCGGATAGAGAACGACTTTTTCAATATCTTTTATAGTGATCAGACCCTTCAGTTTGAACTCATTATCGACGAGGGGGAGTTTCTCCACTTTTCTTGTGCGCAGGATTTTCTCCGCTTCTTCAAGCGTCGTGCCTTCACGTGCTGTGAGTAAATTCTCCTTTGTCATGACCTCATCGATGCGCTTGGAGGGATCTCGCTCAAAGCGAACATCGCGATTGGTGAGAATGCCTTTTAGGGTCATATTCTCATCTACAATCGGAACACCCGAGATGCGATAGCGGCTCATCAGCTCCAACGCATCTTCTACGAGATTATCGGGATAGAGATAAAACGGGTCTGTAATGACTCCGTGTTCTGTTCTCTTGACTCGGTCCACTTCGGCGGCCTGACGGTCAATGCTCATATTTTTATGGATAAATCCAATGCCTCCTGCTCGCGCCATGGCAATAGCCATCTGAGATTCAGTGACTGTATCCATGCCTGCACTGATCAGGGGGACATTTAGTGTAATCTCTTTCGTCAGTTTTGTTCCGAGCTCCGCCAAATCCGGAGTCACTGAAGACTCTTTCGGCAGCAGAAGCACATCATCATACGTCAGTCCTTCTCGCATAATCATAGACCCTCCTTAATCACGCATAAACTTTTTCTAACAATAACAAAAAAAATGGCTAAAGTAAAGAAAAATGCAACTATATGCTGTATACTTCTTATTGTCGGTGTACAATACATATGTTGTTATTTAGGAGGAGTCATTGAAAAAATTGCTGCCATCCGGCTGGCTTCGGATCATCTACCTGCTTGTCGCTTTTGGCGTCCAGCTATTTACCATCATAATGGTCTTGCTCTTTTTTCGAAGTCAATTTGCTTATTTTCAACTCTTCTCGACGCTTCTCTCTCTACTTGTTGTCATTCATATCATCAAAGAAGATACAAATCCGACCTTTAAAATTCCATGGATCGTCCTGAATCTCACCCTGCCTCTTCTCGGAGGGCTCGCTTATCTCTTCTACGGAAACATTCGCTTCCTTTCTCGTGAAAGATGGTTTGTTGAAGAAGTCTCGAAGAGACATAGAACTTTGCTTCCGCCAAGCCTCGACAATATCGACGAACTCCGCGCAATTGACCCCCATGCAGCCATCCAGTCGATGTATCTGGCCACAAGAGCAAACGCGCCTCTCTACAAAGGCACATCCACTGCATTTTATCCTTCCGGTGAACAGTTCTGGGAAGCCCTCCTCATCGATCTGCAAAAGGCGGAGCGCTTCATCTTTTTAGAGTATTTTATTATTCGTCCCGGCAAAATGTGGGACGCCATAGAGAAGATCCTCATAGAAAAAGCCGCCTCCAGAGTGGAGGTACGCCTTCTCTACGATTACTTCGGATGCCTCCTCACGCTTCCGGCAGGATTTGCTCTGCGACTTGAAGGCCTCGGAATCAAAGTCAGCGCTTTTAATCGAAAGGCAATCTTTTTTGATGCCCGATTCAATCACAGAGATCACCGTAAGATCACTGTCATCGACGGCAATATCGGCTACACCGGCGGCATCAACCTCGCCGACGAATATATAAATGCAGAGATCCGATTCGGTCACTGGAAGGATACGGCCATCCGCCTGGAAGGTGAAGCCGTCAAGAGCCTGAGTGCACAGTTTTTAGCGCTTTGGACGCTGGAGCGAGGCGAAGACGATGAAGTCCTTCCTTATGCCCCTTCCATCCGATGTGCTGACGACGGATTCGTTCAGCCCTTTGACGATGAACCGATTGCAGGTGACCGCGTCGGAGAAACAGCCTACAAAAATCTCATCACCCGCGCCGTCGACTACGTATACATCATGTCCCCCTATCTCATTATCGACAACGATATGATTCGCACCATGACCGACACAGCAAAAAGCGGAGTCGACGTCCGAATACTCATGCCCGCCATTCCCGACAAACCGCTTGTAGGGATCCTGAATCGCTCCTACTATCAAGTCCTCTTAAAAGGAGGTGTTCGCATCTTCGAATACACCCCGGGCTTTGTCCATGCCAAACAGTTTGTGAGCGACGATAAAATCGCTCTGGTTGGCACCATCAATCTCGACTATCGAAGTCTCGTCCATCACTTTGAAAACGGCGTATGGATGTACGACACTTCTTCGGTCCTTCCTATTCGAGACGACTTTTTATCTACACTTGAGCAGAGCGAAGAAATCACGCTGGAGAGCTTGCGCAGGCGTGGTCTGCTCTATCACGTTCTCCTGAGCATTCTCCGCCTGTTTGCACCTCTGATGTAATTTTCGCTTCCATTCTTCCATGCCCTTTTTTCTATTCATATCGCAGGGCCCTTTGAGTGAAGATTTTTTTGTAATAAACCTCATCACTCTTTGCAAAAGTTTATCAATTTTGCATTACTTGTGATATGATACGTTCCGGAGGTTTTACTCATGTTCCGTCATCTATCGCCTTTTTTAAAAAAGAATGCCCCCAGATACGCTCTGGGTATACTTGTGTTGCTCATTGTCGACCTTTTGCAATTGACAGTGCCGCAACTGTTAAAACACTATACCGACTCTCTATCCACGGCTCATCCCGGCCCGGAATTAATCATTCCGACCGCTTTGAAAATCGGCGCATTGGCATTCAGTCTCGCCTTTTTACGTTTTTTATGGCGCTATCTAATCGTATTTACGGGCATCGACTTTGAAAACTGGATCCGCGGAAATCTCTTTTCCCATCTTCTCGAACTTCCCAGGAGCTTCTATCACTCGACAAAGACCGGCGACTTGATGGCTCACGCAACCAATGACATCAACCAGATTCGCATGGCCTCCTCCGCCGGCATCATTATGGGAGTTGACGCCTTATTTGTCACCGCCAGCACCGTCACCATCATGGCGACAACGATCAACCCCATGCTGACTTTTTTAGCGCTCATCCCCATGCCTTTGATTGCCATCGGCGTTCGCTTCGTCGGACGCATCATCCACAGCAAATACATTCGTGTTCAAGGAGTTTTTTCCTCTCTTTCGGAAAAAGTCCAGGAATCATTCAGCGGCATCCGCGTCATCAAGAGCTTTTCTCAAGAGAAGCAGGATCTCGCCTCCTTTAACAAAATTAACGAATCAAACTATAAGGCAAATATGTCACTGGCCACGACGCAGAGCGTATTTTTCCCTTCCATTCGCTTTGTCGGCTCTCTATCAGCGATCTTAGGCATCGTCATTGGAACTCGATACGTGCTCAGTGGCCGGATCTCGCTTGGAAGTTTCGTCGCTTTCATCAACTATCTGGAAATGCTCGTATGGCCCATGATGGCCATGGGGATGTTCGTCAACCGTCTTCAACAGGGAGCCGCAAGCGTCGATCGAATCAATGAAATCTTTGATGAAAAAAGTAATCTGCGCGACACCGAACCGATCGATCTGCCTGCCGATCTGAGCATTCAATTTCAAAACCTCACCTTCTGTTATCCCGGAGAAAAGAAACCTGCTCTGCAAAAAATCAATCTGCACATTCCCCAGGGAAGTTCATTGGGGATTATCGGAAGGACGGGAAGCGGAAAGACAACCCTCGTAAACCTCTTTCTGCGCCTCTACAATATTGACCGCGGTATGCTATTGATCGGAGGCAGAGACATCAACTCTATCAGCATCGATCAGTCAAGGGAGATATTCGGCATCGTACCTCAGGACAATTTCCTCTTCTCAACCACCATCGAAAACAACATCTCTCTCAGCGACCGAGAGCCCGATGTGGAAAAAATTTTGGCTGTTTCCCAAGAAGCGTCGCTGCATAATGAGATCATGAGTTTTCCCGACAAATACAAGACGTATCTCGGCGAACGAGGCGTCAATCTTTCAGGAGGTCAGCGCCAGCGCACCTCGATTGCGCGTCTGTTGTACAAAGCTCCACCCGTTCTCATTCTGGACGATGCCCTCAGCGCCGTAGATACCAAGACCGAAGAAGGCATCCTCGAACGTCTGGAGAGCCGACTGAATCATCACACCGTCATCGTCATCAGTCATCGCATCTCCACCCTCAAAGAAATGGATCATATCATCTTTATGGATGGAGGAAGGATTGTCGAAGAGGGTACGCATGACGAGCTCCTCGCGCTTGGCGGCGGCTATGCGGAAATTCACAATCGACAGCTCTTGGAAGAGCGGATTAAGAGAGACGATTATGAGTATGCGTGAAGAAGTAAAAATAGAAAAATCGTTTGATCTGAAGCTCTTAGGAGAGCTGATGCGCTATAGCAAGAAGATGATGCCCATCATTTTATTCTGTGTGCTTTTGCTCGTCATATCCGTTACGGCGGATCTTCTGCGTCCGCGCGTCCTCAGCGGCATCATCGACGACTTTCTTGCTCCGGAGACAGTCTATCTTTCCGAGACAGCCGATGGAGAATTTATACTCTCAAAAACACCGACAGATATTCAAATGAAAGAGAATGCAATTACTGCCGGAAGCACGTCGATCCCACTTACAAAGGAAATAAAAGATGCCATCAACTCTCAACGCTATCAGCTGATCTTAAAATATGCTTTCTTTCTTTTCGGACTTGTGCTGCTTACGCTTTTTGCCAATGCCACCCAACATTATCTTCTAAGCTTTGTCGGCCAAAAAGTCATCTTTGAGATCCGAAGCGACCTGTTTGAGAAATTGGAGTCTCTTCCTCTTCGCTTCCATGAACACAATCCTGTCGGCCGCCTCGTCACCCGCATGACAAATGACTTGAACAATATCTCTGAGCTTTACACCAATGTCATCGTCACCGGCCTCTCCGACATCGCCATCATTGTAGGAAGCATTTCGATGATGTTCTCCATGAACGTCCGTCTTGCCCTCGTTTCACTCGCCATGGCCCCAATATTTGTCGGCTCTACGATAATCTTTCGCCGTCTCGTAAGAGAGGCGTATCGACAGGTGCGCATAAAGCTGGCCAAGATCAATTCAACGCTAAGCGAAAACATCAGCGGTATGAAGACGATTCAGATCTTCAACCAGGAAGATAAGTTTCGTGAGAATTTTCTGCGCATCAACGACGAATACAGGGAGGCATCCATTCGCGAGATTCGTATCTACGCCATTTTTCGCCCTCTCGTCAATCTCATCTATTACATCTCTTTGATCTTGGCTCTCGTCTACGGTGGATATGCCCTCGTCAGAGGAGAAATAGCCGTCGGTGTCATCGTCGCATTTACTCTCTATATCAAGCAGCTCTTTCAGCCTGTTATGGAACTTGCCGAAAAATTCAATATTTTTCAGTCCTCCATGGCCTCCATCGAGCGTGTGTTCCTCCTCATGGAAGAGCCCGACACCATTGTCAATCCCTCTTCTCCTCGACGAGTAGAAGGGTTAAAGGGGAAGGTGGAATTTAAAAACGTCTACTTCCACTATCAAGAGGACGAGCCGATTTTAAAAGACATTTCCTTCAAAGCATCTCCGGGAGAGACGATTGCCCTCGTCGGAGCTACAGGCTCGGGAAAGAGCACAATCATGAGCTTACTCACCCGTCTCTACGACACGGTGGAAGGAGACATTCTCTTTGACGGCATCTCGATACGAGACTACGACAAGACCTTTATCCGAAAGCGGATTGCTCCCGTATTGCAAGATGTTTTCCTGTTTTCCGGAACGATTCGCGACAATATCCGCCTGCTGAACACCGACATCACCGATGAGCAGATCTGGAAAGCCGCCGAATTTGTCAATGCGCATCACTTTATTAATAAATTCAAGCGTGGACTCGACCACCGAGTGAGTGAAGGCGGTACGACTCTGTCGGCCGGCGAGCGCCAGCTTCTGAGCTTCGCCCGAGCCCTCGTACACGATCCCGACATACTGATTCTCGATGAGGCAACGGCCAGCATTGATACACAGACCGAGATCTACATTCAGGAAGCGACGCGCAAAATCATAGAGGGCAGGACAACTTTCGTCGTTGCCCACCGCCTATCCACCATCGTCTCTGCCGACCAGATCTTGGTGATGCACAAAGGGCGAATCGTGGAACGCGGAAACCATCAGTCTCTACTCGCCTTGGAGGGTCTGTACTACGACCTCTACCGCCTTCAGTATGCCAAGAGTGAATCGGATAAAAACTGATTCCATGATCCATCCGGTGCAGGTGAAGCTTCCTTCCCTGCACTTTTTGCATAGAAAAAAGGAGCTGCTCCTTTCTGAGGATCAGCTCCAATTCAGGCTTTTGACTTACATCATGCCGCCCATGCCTCCACCCATTCCGGCAGCCATCGGCTCCTCCTGAGGAATCTCGACGACGGCGGCTTCGGTGGTGAGGAACATCGCAGAAATACTGGCCGCATTTTGCATGGCACTTCTGGTCACTTTCGTCGGATCGACGATGCCTGTGACGACCAGATCTTCAAATGTCTCTGTGAGAACATTGAATCCGGTGTTGCCTTCAGTGGCAAGAACTTTTTCAAGGATGACCGAACCTTCAAGGCCGGCATTTTGCACGATCTGACGCAGGGGCTCTTCAAGGGCTCTGCGGATGATGAGCGCACCTGTGCGATAGTCGCCTTCCAGAGAATCTACGACGTCATTGACGGCATCCATAGCGCGGATAAAGGCAATTCCGCCACCTGGAACGATTCCCTCTTCTACGGCTGCTCTGGTCGCGTTCAGAGCGTCTTCGATACGGAGTTTCTTTTCCTTCATCTCGATTTCTGTGGCCGCTCCGACTTTAATGACAGCTACGCCGCCTGAGAGCTTGGCAAGGCGCTCCTGAAGTTTTTCACGATCGAAATCCGAGTCGGTCGATTCAATCTGATTGCGAATTTCAGCGATTCTTTCATCAATTTTGACTTTATCTCCATAGCCGTCGGATAAAATGGTGTCATCTTTGCTGACGACGACATTTCTCGCGCGGCCGAGATCGCTGAGTTGAACATCTTTAAGATCGTGATCGAGATCGGAAGAGATATACTTTGCTCCGGTGAGAATCGCAATGTCCTGAAGCATGTCTTTTCTTCTGTCGCCAAATCCGGGGGCTTTAACAGCGACGATATCAAATGCGCCGCGCAGTTTATTGACGACGATCGTCGTCAGGGCTTCGCCCTCAAGATCTTCACTGACGATGAGGAGTTTTCTGCCGCTTTCCATGATCTTTTCAAGAAGCGGAACAATTTCAACATTTGTGGAAATCTTTTTATCTGTTACGAGAATCAGAGGTTCCTCGAGAGTCGCCGTCTTTTTCTCCATATCGTCAACCATATACGGAGAAACATAGCCTCGGTCGAACTGCATTCCCTCCACCAATTCCAGCTCGGTGAGCATGGACTTGGACTCTTCGACGGTGATGACACCGTCTTTTCCGACTTTTTCCATGGCGCCGCTGATCAGCTCGCCGATCTGATCGTCACCTGCAGAATTGGAAGCAACGTGAGCAATGTCTTTCGACTCGGCAATGACAATGGAGCTCTTTTTAAGATACTCGACCACCGCTTCTGTCGCTTGCTCAATGCCCTTTTTAATCAGCATCGGATTGGCTCCGGCCGCAACATTTTTGAGGCCTTCACGAACGATCGCTTGGGAAAGAAGTGTCGCCGTCGTCGTTCCGTCACCGGCAACGTCATTTGTCTTTGTCGCAACTTCTTTTACCAATTGAGCACCCATATTCTCAAATGCATCTTCTAATTCAATCTCTTTGGCGATGGTCACACCGTCATTTGTGATCAGAGGAGATCCATATTTTCTCTCCAAAATGACATTTCTTCCCTTGGGTCCGAGGGTCACTTTGACAGTATCTGCCAGCTTGTTCAGACCCGTTTCCAATTTGACTCGCGCATCTGCGGAGTGAGCAATATCTTTAGCCAATTTTATTACCTCCTACTTCACCTGAGCGATGACATCTTCTACTTCGATGATGATGTACTCTTGACGCTCGTATTTTATCTTTGTTCCGGCATATTTCTTATAAAACACTTTATCTCCGACAGCCAGATTTTTCACCTTATCAGAAATAGCCAATACTTCAGCCATCTGCGGATCGTCTTTTTCTCCTGCCAATACCAATCCGCTCTTGGTGGTCTCTTCTGCTTCGATTTCTTTGAGCAGGACACGTTTTCCAATGGGTTTAATATTCACCTTTACCTCCTGAATTCACAAAAATTCCCCAAAAAGGTTTCGAGGATACATTACTAAATATACCCGTACTTATCTGTTTCTATCAACTATTTTCTGTAAATAAAACAATCATTCCTTATTGATTTGATATTTTCAAGGAGCTCTCCGATGATTCTCATCTCGATTATGAAAATAGAATGGGAAGCAAGAGAAAATATAGAACGGGTATCACAATAGCCGGGAGCAGGTCACTCGTTCGGATCTTTCCCGGAAATAACATATTGATCCCGAGGCTCATAATCAGAAGCCCTCCAACATTTCGTATACCCTCGATCATCTCTAAAGTAAGAATCCCCTCAAGGCTCGAGGCGAGAAGGGTGATCATCCCCTGATAAATGAAAATGGACACAGCGGAAAATATGACGCCAAAACCCAGTGTTGCCGTCAACACGAGGGATGAAACGCCATCGAGAGCCGCCTTCAAAAACAATATACTATGGTCTCCTCTCAGCCCGCTCTCAATCGAGCCTAAAATGGCCATGGAGCCGACACAAAAAAGAAGCGTGGAAGAGACGAATCCCTGTGAAAAACTCTCTTTTCCAAAATAACCCTGAAGCCTATCTCCGAAGGCTTCAATTCGCTCAGTCAGTCGAAGACCCGCTCCCGCGGCTCCTCCTATAACAAGCGACAAAAGCACGAGCAACACATCTTCGGTTTGAATGCTCATCTGAAGACCGATGAGGATCACACAGAGAGCGACTCCTGTCTGCATCACCTTCGCAAAGCGCTCAGGAATTCCCTTTGCAACCGTCATCCCCAGAAGACTTCCCACCACGACTGCCAGTGAATTGACGATCGTCCCTAACATTTATATCCGCCATTTCTTAGGGTATGAAACAACATCTGTTGCGCCAACCCCGCTTCTTCTTGAAAGTATTCCTTAATAAAACGCTCTTGACTCCCGGCTTCACGGATCTCTTCGGAGTAAAAAGTCATCAACGCCCTATTAACCCATACATCGATCGGAAAAGCTTCCTGAAACCCATAGCCGAACAGAAGCACACAGTCAGCAACCTTATTGCCTACTCCGCGGATTTTCTTCAGCTCCTCGCGCGCTTCATCTATCGAAAGAGCGCTCAAGCTTTTAAGATCGACTTCCCCTGTGAGCACCTTCTGTACCGCATCGACTACATACTTTGCCCTATACCCGAAGGCGAGAGCGCGCAGCTCTTCTTCACGCACGCCGTAAAGTTCTTTCGGCGTGGGAAAGCTGTAAAAGATCTCTTTTTTCAGATCCGGGTCTTCTCCCTTATAAGGCAGCATCCGCCCTCTTAGACGAGCCAATATCTCCACAAGAGAGCGGATCCGCGCCATGTGGTTGTTCTGCGAAAGAATAAACGTCACGAGCGTCTCCCACGGATCCTGCTTAAGAAGGGTCATCCCACGACAGTAGTCAACCGCTGTTTTTAGCCACTTGTCTTTTTCTCGCAGCGCATCCTGTCTTTCAAGAAGGCGCTGTCCAAAGCCGAAATACTGTCGAAATCTCTCTTGAAATAGAGACGCGTCCATCGGAGCAAGAAGCGTCCCGTCATCTGCTTGCCTGATCTCGAGGACCATCCCCTCGACGACGCCTACATAGTGATCGGACGTGATTTGCCTCCAGCGAAAACACTGGCCGTTTTCAAATGTGTGCTCCAGATGAATCTTCTCCGGCACGAAGAACACCGACTCTTTATTCACGAGTCGACTCCTCCAAGATCTGGCGCGTTCTCTGTTTATACAGCGTCGCTCTAACCGCACACGCTACCGCCTCTTCAATCGGATCTTGTGTCTGCCTTGAGAACGTCTTTGGTATCTGCTCCTCTTCTTTTAAAATCAAGCGAAACTGTTCATAGAGCTCTTGTGTACTCTTCTCAGAGGCGTCGAAAAGATTTTTTAGCTCCGTGACGGTAAGCACGGACTTTAGCGCGATAATGATGATCAGACGAGCCAGATGCTCCTTTCCGTATCTCTTGGACTTCGTTCTCGGAAGAAGCCCCGCCTTGACATAATTATTGATCATACTCGCCGTCAACTCCGGCTCGCTCTGTATTGGGAAATCCTGACGATTTAAAATGGTCAACACCTGATCCATATACAACTCGATATCCGGTAAGCGATCCCAATCGATAAGAGGAACTCTTTTTTCTTGTGACATATGACCTCCCTTGATGAGCAGTTTACAAAATTAAAAAGAAAGAATCAACCTTTTCTTGACACATTCCTCACTCTATCATATAGTATTGATAACCACATTAGGAGGTGGCTTGAAGTGTTTCACGTGTTTGGGGATTCTATCACAAAAAGCGTCGCTCTTGAGGAAGACGGTAACTTGCGCACTGTAAGCGACAATTTTATTTTTCGCGCAACAAAGGCAGCCGGTCTCCCTTTAAATAATCGTTCTTTATTCGGAGCTACTTTAGCAAAAGGAAGGCAGTTGTTAAAGCGCTTTGCCTCTGATCTCTCCCCCGGAGATACGGTTCTCATTGCCTACGGAGGCAATGATTGCAATCTCCCCTGGGATCTGATATCTGAAAACCCGGAACTTCCCGCCATGGCTAAGATGCCTCTTGCCGACTTCACCCTCCAACTCAATGAAGTAATCGACGAGCTCCGTGAAAAAGGACTGAAACCCGTATTAATGAACCTTCTGCCTCTGCAACCAAATCGCTTTTTCAAAGTCATCAGCAAAGGCTTAAAAGCTGACATTCTCTTGAACTGGCTCGGAGACCTCGGCGCAATCTACCGCTGGCAGGAAGGATATTCTCTTGCCATTATGGAGACAGCGGCCAGAAAATCCGTCCCTCTTTTTGATGCAAGAAGCGTCTTCCTCTCGCACCCGCATTATGAAAAGCTTCTTTGTAGCGACGGAATGCATATGAACGACGAGGGACAGTCCCTGCTCACAGAAGCATTTACTGAATTCCTTAAAAAAATAGACTAAAAAAGAAGGCTTGTAGCCTTCTTTTTTTATATCTTCCGATCAGTACCAGCCCTTCAACTTCATCGCTTCAGCTACCTTCTTTACGCTGATCAGATAAGCCGCTTCTCGCATCGAGCAATTGTACTGTTCTTTCAGCTCCCAAATATCGCGGAAAGCGGAGACCATCGCCATCTCTTCTCTCTTTTCAACTTGTTCTTCCGTCCAATAGTATCCATAGATATTTTGAACCCATTCAAAGTAAGAGACAGTGACGCCCCCGGCATTTGAAAGAACATCGGGAGTGAGGACGATGCCTCGCTCATTGATGATCTTGTCGGCCTGCGGAGTCGTTGGACCGTTAGCCGCTTCCACCAGGAGCTTGCAATTGAGATTGTTGGCTTCCTCTTCCTTGATGGCGTTTTCTAAAGCGGCAGGGCACATGATGTCAACTTCCAATTTGAAGAAATCCTGCAAGGAAATCAATTTGGCACCGGGAAACTCACGGAGATGCTTATGCTCGGCGACATGAGCCACCAGCTCGTTATAAGAAAAACCCTCTTCATTGTAAATTGCATAGGTGCCTCCAACAGGCTCCCATTCTCCGACGGCGACAACTTTTGCCCCTAATTTCTCCAAATTTTTGACAGTGAAGCTTCCGACGTTTCCAAAACCCTGCACAGCGACGGTTGCTCCTTTTAAATCGATGCCCAGTTTTTTCGCCGCTTCACGGGCGATAACGGCGACCCCAAAGCCTGTCGCTTCGTTTCTCCCTTTGCTACCTCCGATTCCAAGAGGTTTTCCGGTAAATACACCGATATTTTGAGATCCGTGCAATTGCAGATATTCATCTACCATCCAACCCATGACTTTTCCGCTCGTACCCACATCCGGAGCTGGAATATCCGTCTTTTCTCCAAGCATCTGATGCATGCCGCGAACGTAGCCTCTGGAAAGTTGCTGCAGCTCTCTCTCGGAAAGCTTATGTGGTTCCACACAGATACCGCCTTTGCCGCCTCCATAGGGAATACCGACAATGCCGCATTTAAACGTCATCCAGATGGAGAGCGCTTTGACTTCTTCCGGATTGACATCCGGGTGAAAGCGAATCCCTCCTTTGTAGGGACCCATTGCATTGTTATGCTGGCTTCTCCAGCCTTTAAATATCTTGACCGATCCATCATCCATGCGCACCGGAATGGAAACTTCAATCACGCGCTGCGGCTCTTTTAGCAGTTCATAGACAGCCGATTCCAAACCAAGAGTCGCGCAGGCCTTTTTGACCTGCAGCTGAGCATTCTCCAAAGGACTTAAGACTTCTGTGGACAAGATAGACCTCCTTTATGGATTGTTATGTTACTGTTAATATAACACAGTTCAACCCTCTGCTTAATAGATTCTGAGAATTCAAACAGGATCAACTATTTTGCAAATCATTCTTATTATGGCTCTTTTCACTATCTTTTCAGAAATAACCTTGTCCTTCACATAGACTCCTCATATAATAGGGGCATCAAGTAACAAGGAGGAAATTATGGCATTTTTCATCGAAGATAGTTGCATCGCCTGTGGCGCATGCCAGCCTGAGTGTCCTGTCGACTGCATTTCGGAAGGTGATGTGTTCGTCATTGATGCCGACAGCTGCATTGACTGCGGCGCCTGCTCCAATGTATGCCCCGTCGGAGCACCTGTGCAGAAATAATCACAAAAAAGAAAGACGCCTTGGCGTCTTTTTTTTTTGCAGAGTTGACAATCACTCATTCTTGCGTACTTGAAATTTTTCGACCGTCAATTGATTGATTCGACTGATAAATTTTAGGATGCCCACTTCTTCATTATGGGAAAGACCTGTGAGAAGAAATTCCATCTTCTCTTCCAAATCACGAAGAAGGATCTCCTGCGCTCTCTCTCCCTTTTCACTGAGAAACAATTTTCTCCTTCTCAAATCCTCGGGGTCTTCTCTTTTTATGACATACCCGGCACGGATCAGGGAATCGAGAAGCGAAAGCGCCTCCGATCTCTTTACCTTATAAAACCTCGTATANTCGGTTAGAGAGGCTCCATCGGGNAACTTCAACAGAACGTGCGCCTGTTCCAGCGAGAGATCGGAAATTTTCGGCCGGTAGGCATGTTCTAAGAATATCTTGTCGAGCAGGATTCCTACCCATTTTCTGATTTCTCGGTGATAACTTGCCATTACTCGTTGAGAAGATAAGTCAGGGTCATGAGATTATCAACCAGGTGAACGTCTTCTACGACCACATCATCCGGAACAATCAAATCGACGGGGGCAAAATTCCAGATGCTTCTTGCTCCCGAGATCGCCACTCTGTCAGCAATTTTCTGGGCGACCTTCCCCGGCGTCGTAATAACAGCGATATCAACGGGATTTTTTGACATATATGTTTCTAAAATATTAATATCGATAACTTCAACGCCATGGATTATTCTCCCAATTTTCTCCGGATCGTTGTCGAAGAGCGCATCGACTTGAAACCCAAGTTTGTCAAAACCAAAATTAACTAATGCTTCTCCGAGATTGCCTGCACCGAGAACGATCAGATGATAAGTGTGCTGAAGGCCGATGATACCGGAGATTGCTTCCAATAGATCCTTAACGTTATAGCCATAGCCTTGTTGACCGAATTTCCCAAAGTTATTAAAATCCTGGCGTATCTGAGAGGCGCTGAATCCAATCGTTTCGCTCAATTCCTTGCTCGAAATCCTTTCAATGCCCTTATCTATCATATCGCTGAGACAGCGGTGATATTTCGGCAGGCGTCTGATGACCGCCATGGAGATATTGCTTCTATTCATGTCTTCCTCCTATTGTTAACGATTAAATTATACCCGAACTCCCTCTCACTAAGCAACAAGATAGTCATAATTATAAACATAACTTCACAACTAACCCTTCTGCCTCTGTGGTACACTGAATCCACCATGAATCTGATCACCATACGAGATCTGCATTTTCGATTTGCAGACAAAGAACTTTTAAAGGGAATTCATTTCACACTTCGCTCGAGCGATCATGTCGGAATCATCGGCAGAAACGGCAGTGGAAAGACGACGCTGTTTCGTCTCATACAAAAAGAACTCACTCAGGAGCGAGGCATTGTTTCGCTTGCTTCCGGACTCAAGACTGCCCATCTCTCACAGATGAGCCAAAATGAATCTCGAACCGTCTATGATTATTGTCTTGACGCATTTCGCGACGTCCTAGACTTGGAAGCTCGACTCCATAAGATTGCTGAAGAACTCAAAATCGACCCTCATTGCGAAATTCTTCTGCGAGAATACGAACAGTCATTTGCCCGTTTTGAACATCTCAACGGCTACAGCATCTATTCAAAAGTCCGCGGCATCCTCAGCGGACTCGGTTTCACAGAAGATGATGCACAGAAGAACATTTCTCTGCTTTCCGGAGGAGAAAAAAGAAGACTGGAGCTAGCTCGCCTTCTTGCCGAGCCCTGCGATCTCCTGCTCCTTGATGAGCCGACCAATCACCTCGATCTGAACGCCATCCGATGGCTTGAGGGCTTTCTGAGAAACTATCCGGGAGCCTTTCTTCTTATTACGCACGATCGCTATTTTCTTGATGCCTGTGTCGATCGCATATACGAGCTTGAAAACGGAAAGGGCATTGAATACCCGGGAAACTATTCAGAATATGTAGCCCGAAAGCGATTGCGCTATGAGCAGGAGAAGCGCGAATATGAGCTGGCAAAACGCGCCTATGAAGCGGAACTGGATAAACTCCGCACCTTTGAAGCTCGATCGGCAAGAAATCAAAAATTTGCCTCCAGAGCGAGAGATCGCGAGAAAAAAATAGACAAGATGGAGATCCCCGATCGCCCCTTGTGGCTAGACCACTCCATTCGACTTAACTTCGGAGAAAGACGCATCAGCGGAGATGATGTGTTTCATCTCATCGATCTGACAATGGGTTTTGGAAACAACACCCTCTTTCAAGATCTCTCTTTGCGCCTGTACAGAGGAGATCGACTCGGCATCATCGGCGACAACGGCACCGGAAAGACGACTCTTCTGCATCTTTTAAGCGGAGACTTGGCTCCCCTTTCCGGATGGATTCATCGAGGGGATCAGGTCGATCTGGGCGTCTATTCTCAACATCAGCATCATTTGTCGCCCTCTCTCTCCCTCATCGAACAAGTCAATGAGGCCTATCCGGCGCTTACAACGAGTGCGATCCGGAGTTTGCTGGCTTCTTTCCTCTTTTCTTCCGAAGAACATCACAAAGTGATCTCCTCTCTTTCAGGAGGTGAAAAAGCCCGTTTGAGCCTTCTGCTTCTCATGTTAAAAAAGAACAATACACTCCTGCTCGATGAACCGACCAATCACCTCGATCTTCCCGGAAAAGAAACCCTTGAAGAAGCGCTGCTCCGCTATGAGGGAACACTCATCCTCGTCAGCCACGACAGATATTTCATCGAAAGAATCGCCAAAAGGCTTCTTATCCTAAGTCCTTCCGGCTGGGAGCTCTTCGAAGGAACATACAAAGAATGGGAGGCAACACAGGCGCAAGAGGAGCCGAAGAGCAAAGAGCCGACAAAAAAGAGAGGGAGTGCAAAACCGCTTCCGAAAGAAAACACACATAATCAGGAGAGGATAAAGCAACTCGAAGAGCGACTTTTTCTGGAAGAGGAAAAACTTCATGAAATGGAACTTGCATTCGCTGAGCCTGATATCTATAATGAGGGACGAAACGTCCAGGAAATGATAATGGAATATGAAGCACAAAAGACACTCGTAGATGAACTCTATGAAGCCTGGGGAAAGGAACATGAATCATGAATATTTTTGAAACCGTCGTCTCGGTCATTGCCGAGCAGATGTCAGTAGACCCCGCCACCATCACAAGAGAGACTGATCTTCAAGGAGATTTGGGCGCCGATTCGATCGACGCAGCCGAAATGATTCTCAATATTGAAGATCTGCTGGACATCAGGATCTCCGATGAGGCTCTTACGAACATCAAAACCGTAGACGATATACTTAAGTTCCTCGGCAGCACGATCGAAGAAGATTGACAAGATGACAGCCGCCTCGAAGGCGGCTGTTTTCTTTTCGATGACCTTTTTCTTCCGTTAAGCGTTTCACCAATCCTCTCAACGATTCAAAAACCTGTGGCGCTATGTTTTCATTTTTAAATTGTTACTCTGTCATTTCACATCTCTTCGCGTTTTTATAATAGACGGGCGTCAGCCTTGCCTCTGCAGCCATCTCCTGAGCCGTTCGAAAATGGTTTCCGATCGTCTCTAGAGTATGAGCATCGCTTCCGAAGGTCACGCTCTCTCCCCCACATTCTTTAAACACTTTCAAAAACCACCGCCACTGAGCCTTTGCCTTCTCTTGAGCAAATCGTCGCGTATTGATCTCAAGCGACACATTTTTTTGAGCAAGAAGTTTAAACGTCTTGCGGATTAGATGTTCTACATCATCTAACGGGATTTCTCCTTCAAACTCTCGAATATAACGCGAAGGATAGTCAACATGGGCAAGCGCGTGGATAAATCCGTTGTCCTCGACCGCATCGATCATGCTCAACCAATACTCCTTATAATACGGAACGATGTCCATGCCATGTGATCTTGTAAACTCAAACAATTCATCATCTCTGTATGCATAGTGAAGGCTTCCGAGGAAAAAATCAAATTCTCCAAGTGCGACATGTTTTTCATGGATGCTGCGCAGCTGCGGCACAAGGCCCATCTCAATACCTCGGCTGAGATTGTCAATTCCTTTAACAATCGGATCTTTGAGAAACTCAAAGACATCAAAGGTGAAAAAACTCCCCTGCGTATGATCAAAGTCATAATGGTCTGTCAATACTCCGCACAAACCCAAATTACGAAGGGTTTGCGCAATCTTGTTCGGAGAAAGTCTGCAATCCGATGAGTAATGAGAGTGAATATGTGAATCAACCAGCACGTATATCTCCTGTTCTGTGTTCTAATGAATAAGATAGTGACGGAAGACCGTTCATTTCGATCCTTGACGAAGCCATGAGGCATTATATCATAGGAATGTAAACTCTATGTGAAGCAGGGCGGAAAAGATGGTAGGATTAGAATAACTTTAATGTAATACACAGGAGGATTTATGCTCAAAGAAATCAGGCCTAATATCTATATCTTCGATTTACCCTTGCGAAACAACCCTCTTCGCTCACTGAATACGTATATCATCAAAGGAGAGGAGAGCCTTATGATCGACTCCGGTTTCGATACGGATGAGAACATGACCATCGTGATGAATGCTCTTCGCGAGTTAAATATTTCTCCAAATAAACTTCGTCTCTTTCTGACCCATCTTCACTCGGACCATACCGGGCTTGCCGCTAGAATGGCGGAGTTGGGCACAAAAATCTACATGGGGCGCGTAGATGCCCGGATCCTCGAAGAAAGCCTCGACGAAAACAGCCAGTATTGGAAGGGCCTTGAGCAAGACGCCATCATGCAGGGACTTGAAGAAGATCAGCTCACCATCTCCGACCATCCGGGCTACGTCTATCGCCCCAAATCTATGCCTTATATCCATCTGAGCGACGACGGCGATGTTTTCCATGCAGGCCCGTATACCTTTGTTGCAACTACCTTTCCGGGACACACGCCGGGCCTTCAGGCGCTCTACGAGCCTGCCCATGGGTATCTCTTCAGCGGTGATCACATCCTCGAGACCATCACGCCGAACATCACCTACTGGGGCGAAGAATTCGCAGACGCACTCGGAAAGTATCTAAAAAGTCTTGACCAGGTCAAAAATATGGATG
>JGI24710J26742_10000776_pt1 | contig 29903 bp, 29 predicted proteins | sample BioPla2DNA2_FD_26742 | JGI IMG/M metagenome (IMG submission 26742)
AACCTGTAAATCATATCCATTTATCCTAAACTAATTTTACGCTAACTTTGTATGTTTTTATGGGTATTATTCAATAATTTAGTCGTATTTTGTACTTATTAGGCAAAATTTTCTTCTTTTATACAACATTTAGTGGTTTTGCTATTTATAGACAAAAAACTTACTAAATAAAAAATTTATAATTATAACCACAATAGATAAGGTCCCCTTAATCAACCAGCGATAAATACCAAGCTTTTCTACTAGTAAAAGCATACCTAGCTGCTCAACTCCAAGGGACACTATCCTTGCCCCATAAAACTTACATATTTTATAGAGCTCTTCCTTCGCAGACTCACTCCTGGAACGAAAGACAAACCATTTATTCATAAGATAAGCAAAGGATACCGCAATCACCCACGCCATCCAATTAGCCGTTAGATTGGGCATCCCTAGCCTATATAAGGCTTCGTAGCTTATAAAATTCACAACTGTAGTTAGGCCCCCAAATATTCCATAGCTAATCATCTCTCTATTTACTATCTTTCTATATAGGCTGTGGCTTTTGATTTTTTCTAATATAGTCATCATATAATATCTCCCAATAAGACGCCTTATAGGCCCCAAGTTCTAATCTTCTTTCCATGACTTATGCCCTAAGGGAAAAAAGTATCAATATACCAGGTAATCATCTGTCTTCCAAAAAACAGGGCTATAATAATTCCCAATGATAAATAAGGTCCAAATGCTAAAGACCTGCCAGCATTCCATATTCTCATCCTTAGTGTATGTATAATGGAAGCCAGTATACATCCTAGAAAGAAGGCTAATATCACAAGTTGCCAGCCAAGAAGAAGTCCTGCGCTGGCCATAAGCTTAACGTCGCCTCCTCCGATAGCCTTACCCCTTGTCCCATGGAAAATAAATAATAAAAAGATACTTATAGCAAAGAAGCCAATGACATGTTCCCATATCACATCTGTTCTCTTTCCGCTTTCTAAGTATCTTATCATAAGAGTTAACAGCCCCATCAGCAATAGGAATACATTAATTGCTGGGGGTATAATTTTGGTTCTAAAATCAATTACACTTAATACAATTAAGGCTGATATTGCAAAGCAATAGATTATATTTAGTATAAGGATATATATGGTATCCCATCCATGGGCATAAAAAACAAGCACATAAATTAGTCCGTTAAGTGCCTCAATAATCGGATATTGAATAGAGATAGAAGCCTTGCATTTTCTACATCTCCCATACTGAAGCATGTAGCTGATTAAAGGTAATAACTCATACCATTTCAGTCTTTTACCACAACTCATGCAATGTGATGGTTCTGTAACAACGCTTTGCTCCTTAGGAATACGATAGATGCATACATTTAGAAAGCTCCCTATCAGTATTCCATACACAAGAGAAATACCGTATACAATATAGTTCTCCATATACTATCCTACTTCCCCCTTAAATGCTAGTTTACTTTGCGCTCCATGGTAGTCATATCCTGGGCAAATGATATAGCTTGTTCCTTGCCAATTCTTCCTGAATTATAGAGGTCAAAGATAGCATCATCCATAGTCTGCATACCAAGCTTCCTATTGGTCTGAATAAATGAAGCTATCTGATGGTTTTTTCCTTCTCTTATAAGATTTCGTATGGCAGGTGTGGAGAGCATAACTTCAAAAGCAGCTACTCTTCCTGCTTGATCTATAGTCGGTATTAACTGCTGGGATATCACTCCCTCCATTACTGAGGCAAGCTGTATTCTTATCTGTTGTTGCTGATGCGGTGGAAAGACATCAATAATTCTGTCTACCGTATTTACAGCACCTATAGTATGCAGGGTAGAAAAGACAAGATGTCCTGTTTCCGCAGCTGTAATGGCTATCTCTATGGTTTCCAAATCTCTCATTTCTCCAACAAGTATAACATCAGGGTCCTCTCGAAGTATGACTCGAAGGGCATTGGAAAATGAGATAGAATCCAGCCCTATCTCTCTCTGATTAACTATGGATTTCTTATGGCGATGGAGATATTCTATCGGGTCCTCCAGGGTAATTACATGGAGGTTATGATTGGTATTTATAATATCTATCATGGAAGCCAATGTAGTACTCTTACCGCTTCCAGTAGGCCCTGTGACCAAGACCATTCCCCTCTTCTTCTTAGTAAGGCTAAGAACCGACGAAGGTAGGCCAAGCACCTCTGGGCTAGGAATATCTATATTAATGATTCTAATTGCTGCAGCATAGGAACCCCTTTGCCTAAACACATTGACTCTATACCTACCATGTCCGGCTATTGAATATGAGAAATCCACCTCTCCATTGGTAAGAAGAATTTCCTTCATATTAGGCTTAACAATAGGAATTATAAGCTCTTCTGTGTCAGAAGGAGTTAACACAGGATAGGGTAAGTCACCTAATTCTCCGTTAACTCTGCATTTCGGTGATACACCAACAGTTATATGAAGATCTGACGCCTTTCTTTGCTGTGCTTCCTTTAATAAGTCATCAATTGTATAATCCATCCTTATCCCCATTTCATCTATATAGTACAAAAGGTTTTTCTTAGTTCATCAATTAATATTAACTTAAATACATAATAATTCATTGATGAAATTAATGCAATAGTATTTATCTTGTATGTGCATACATAGCTAATGCCGGGCACTAATATGCCATGCCCGGCACTAGATAAGATATTTAATCAAAGCATTCTCGTAATTTCTTTAGAGCTTTTTTTTCAATTCGGCTAACATAGCTTCTGGAAATACCTAACTTATTTGCAATTTCCCTCTGGGTAATCTCCTTTTTATTAACCAGTCCATAGCGCAATGATATAATCTCACGCTCTCTATCTGTTAACACCTTGCCGATAACACAATATAATTTTTTTATATCCTCTTCAAGGACTATATTTTCTACAATATCAATATCCGTTTCCTCTATGATATCTAACAGATTGATTTCATTACCCTCTCTATCGGATCCTATGGGATCATATAGATATACTTCTTTATTTAGACGTTTATTGCTTCTAAGCATCATTAGAAGCTCATTGTCTATGCAACGAGAGGCATAGGTTGCTAGGCGAATCCCTTTCTTTTCATCAAAGGTATCGATTGCTTTAATCAAACCAATTGTTCCAATCGATATTAAATCATCTGTCTCCTTATCCACCATATTGTATTTCTTTACTATGTGAGCAACTAATCTTAAATTGTGTTCTATTAATTTGTCCCTTGCTTCCTTATCACCGGCCTTGCATCGTATCAGATAGTCCGTTTCATCTTTTGTACTTAAAGGCCTTGGAAATGATTTCACGAAAATAAGCACCCTCAATGCTTAATGATTCATATTATCATATGAACACTAATGACATAAAGTGCCTATCCTTCTTAAAAAAGGACAAAAACATCGCTTGTTTCCTATTAATCAAGCTCTCTTCTTCTTAATATATCATATGGATAAAGTATAATTCCTAGATCCACATATATATTCTGCTTAGGATGAGGACAACTATCCATATCCTGACCTTCCTCATCTAGAATACGCTCAACCTTAACCTCAATAGCCTCACTATTGGGCCTAATCACCTCTATTATCTCACCCACTGAAAACTTATTCTTCTGCTCCAGATTATAAAAACCATCTTTAACCCCTGATATGGTTCCCAGATAGGTATAGGCCTTCTCATAGGTATTGCTATCATATATCTGATCATTATGATTTGGCTTTCCAAAGAAGAANCCCGTAGTAAATTGTCTATTTACTCCCTTAGATACTTCTTCAAGATAGATGGACTTATTNTCCTCATAAAGCTGGGGNTCATTAAAATAATCATCTATGGCTCTTCTGTAGCTTCCTGCCACAGTAGCTACATATAAGGCTGTCTTCATCCTGCCCTCTACCTTAAGGCTNTCTATCCCTGCATTTACCANCTCTGGGATATACTCTATCATACATAAATCCTTGGAATTAAATATATAGCTACCTCTTTCGTTTTCTTCGATAGGTAAAAACTCACCTGGTCTCTTTTCCTCTACCACATGGTACTTCCATCTGCATGAATGTGTACATTCACCAAGATTTGCATCTCTTCCGGTAAAATAATTACTCAAAAGACACCTGCCTGAATAAGCTATACACATAGCACCGTGAACAAAGGTCTCGATCTCCATATCCTGAGGTATATTCGCCCTCAGTTCAGCTAACTCATCAAGGGACAACTCTCTAGCTGATACAACCCTGCTTGCCCCAAGATTATACCAAAACCTATAGCTAGCATAGTTGGTATTGTTGGCCTGAGTGCTGATATGAAGCTCCATATCAGGAGCCTCCTCCTTAGCAATGGTAAATACCCCAGGGTCGGATATTATAAGAGCATCGGGTTTATTCTCACCAAATGCTACTAGCTCCCTAAAGTATCTTCTTATCCCTTCTAAATCCTCATTATGAGCAGTTATATTAGCAGTAACATATACCTTTTTACCATACTTGTGGGCAAAGGCAATCCCCTCTCTCATATCCTCCATGGAGAAGTTCCTTGCTTTGGCCCGCAGTCCATACATATCTCCGCCAATATATATAGCGTCTGCCCCATACATAACTGCTATCTTAAGTGTCTCCAAATTACCTGCCGGAATTAAAAGCTCCGGTTTTTTTCTATCTATATTCATAATATCCTTCTTTCTTATTCCCTTCCGGTTTCCTGAATTATACCTTCCGGTTATATGCATTTTCCCTTCTGGTTTCCTACATTTTCTCTTCCGGTTACATGTTTGCTATTACAGTATATCTCTATCAGGAGATTCCCATCTCTAGCATCAAAGCTTATAGCTAAGAGCCACTCCATCCCCTATAGGTAGAATAAGAGTCTCAAGCTCATCCATATGAGTTATGGTATAAAGATACTCTCTCATCCTTGTATGAATTGTTCTATCTCTTCTGGCTATGCTATACCGGGAGTTAATCACTGTTCCATCCTGGAGGACATTGTCGGTTACTAGAAGTCCACCATCATCAAGTAGTTTCATTAGACTAGGAAGAAAGCTCATATATTGGGCCTTGGCAGCATCAAGAAAAATAAAATCATAGCTTTCATTAGCCTCAACCAGCTCTGCCAGAATATCTTGGGCATCACCCTCTATTAATGAAATCTTTCCTCTTTGGGNAAATGCCTCATCCCTCAGATTCCTTCGTGCCTCCTCTAAACGCATAGCCACCTTCTCGATAGTGGTTATTTTGCAATCATTGGGAGAATATTCACTCATAAAGAGGGCGGAAAAGCCAATGGCTGTTCCGACCTCTAGTATACGTTTAGGTTTTTGCAAACTAAGTAAAAAGCGGATTAACCCCTGGGTTTCCTTCCTGATTATAGGAACAAAATTCTTTTCTGCATTCTTTTCAAGCTTATAAAGCTGTGGCAAAAGCTCTTTACCCAAAGAATTAATATATGCTGCTATTCTTTCTTCTGTAATCATTAGACCTCTAATCCTTTAATTGAATGTCGTGATATGCTCCCATCACTTTAGATAGGGGCTTCTTGCTTTCAATATTAACATGATACGTTCTTAATCTTCCTCTGTATCAATGATAATATCCTGTACCTCTGATTTTGAATAATCTGTTATGATATCAAGTATTTCATCATAGGTCATAGATGAGTTCACTTTGTAGGTTCCAGGCATAATGACCTTGTTTTGAAGCTTAACCTTAAAATAAAATGAATACTTATCGACAATCACACGATTTTGCTCCAGCTTACTGGCTATATCCATAGAAGATTCCCCCTTATTAATTCTTATGGGGATAGTTCTACCCGGTTCTTCATCCACTGTCACAGGGCCATAGAGCTGATAAGTAAAGTTATAGGCTGTACGGCTACCATATATAACGACAATAACAGCTAATATAACAAATATTATATTCAAAAGTCCTCTTAGGATAAAACTTGATATTCTTAAGGTTAATTTCATTGATGTTGATGAAGATGACATATCATCACTCCCTAGTATCCTAAACTTCCATAATAATCGGAAGTATCATAGGATTTCTTTTTGTTTTCTTCCAAATATAATCATTTAGAGAATCTTTAATTTCAGTCTTAATTTTATTCCAATCAGTAATAGATTTGGCCAGGCATTTATCTAATGCCCTTTTTACAACATCTCTTGCCTCATCCATTAGATTTTCAGATTCCTTCACATATACAAAGCCTCTTGAGACAATGTCAGGGCCTGCTACAACCTGATTACTGCCCTTTTCAAGAGTAATTACCACTATCAGCAATCCATTTTCTGATAGCATCTGGCGATCCCGCAATACAATATTGCCTACGTCACCGACTCCCAGTCCATCCACCAATATACCTTGTGCAGTAACCTCATCAGTAACTGCAGCCTTGTCTTCTGAAATAGTAAGAACATCTCCAGAGGATAAGAGGAATATATTATCTTTTGGTACTCCCATCATCTGGGCTATCTCGGCATGACGGATTAAATGTCTGTATTCTCCATGTACAGGTATTGCATACTTTGGCTTGGTCAAAGCATATATTAGCTTGATTTCCTCCTGATTTGCATGACCCGATACATGGGTGTCCTGATATATGACCTTAGCGCCCTTCATGGACAACTCATTGATTACTCTTGATACTGATTTCTCATTCCCGGGAATAGGTGTGGAGCTAAGTATAACCACATCACCTGGCTTTATAAATACCTTCCTGTGAATGGAAGCCGCCATCCGAGAAAGTGCAGCCATAGATTCACCCTGACTTCCGGTTGTAATCATTACAATTTGGTCGTCAGTATAGTTCTTCATATGCTCAATATCAATCAAAATTCCTTCAGGGATATTAATATAGCCAATTTCTGATGCAGTAGTAACTATATTAACCATACTTCGGCCTTCTATTACTACTTTTCTTCCATACTTAACCGCAGAATTNACTATCTGCTGAACACGATCCACATTAGAAGCAAATGTGGCTACAATAATCCTTTGCTTACTATAATCCGCAAATATATTATCAAAGGTTTTTCCGACTGTACTCTCAGACATGGTATATCCAGGTCTCTCAGCATTGGTACTATCACACATCAGTGCCAGTACACCCTTTTTACCGATTTCGCCTATTCTTTGTAGGTCTATGGGTGATCCAAATACTGGGGTAAAATCAACCTTAAAATCTCCTGTATGGAATATTACTCCAGCAGGAGTATATATAGCTAAGGCTGCTGCATCTGCTATACTATGATTTGTTCTAACGAACTCAATTCTAAAGCATCCCAGATTAATAGATTGTCCATATTTTATAACCTTACGCTTTGTTGATTTTAAGAGGTTGTGTTCCTTCAGCTTGTTTTCTATAATTGCTATGGTCAATTTGGTAGCATATACAGGAACATTTATCTCCTTTAGGATATAGGGCAATGCTCCTATATGATCCTCGTGACCATGGGTTATTACAAAACCCTTAACCCTATCAATATTATCCTTCAGATAGGTTACATCAGGAATAATAAAGTCTATTCCCAGCATCTCATCCTCAGGAAAGGATAGACCGCAATCAATTACAATAATTGTATCTTCATACTCGATTGCAGTAATATTCATACCTATTTTCTCGAGCCCACCAAGGGGAATAATCTTTAATCCCTCTAAATTAGTATTTCCGTTTTTTTCTGCCTGTTTATTGTTACTCATTACATTTGCTAGGCTCTTTTTAGCCCTTCTGTTTACTACAGGCTCCTGTTCTCTTTGGCCATTTGCTCCGTTTGCATTATTGCCAGTTTTACTGTTATTTCTTACTTTAATAATTTCCTTCTCCTTAATATTACTTTTGCCTGCTGTATCGCTATTGCTTTTTCTAATAGCTTTTACTTTAGCTGTCTGTGCAGTATTCTTATATGTTCTGTTGACTTTCTTTTTGCTATTCTTTAATACTGCTGTTGTTTCATTTTCTTTCAATCTTGCACCTCCAATGGTTTTATGTACATATTTATCCATTATCTAAGTGCATGATATATAGATTAGACTTCTTCGCCTTCCTCTCTTATGCATGCTATGCAGTGTCCGTAAAGCTTAACTTCGTGATCAGACACCTCAAATCCTAGAGTCTCCTTTATACGATTTTCTAGATTTTCAAGCAAATCATCTTGAAAAGCATAAATACTACCACATTCAAGGCATATCAAATGATGATGATGGTGGCAACTATCTTCTTGATTCTTAGAGCCAATTTCATATCTAACATACCCATCATCCAAATTGAGTTTATCAATAAGGTTTAATTCTGATAACAATTGAATTGTGCGATATACGGTTGCTAAGCCAATATCCGGGAATTCTTCTCTGACATAATCATATATTTCCTCTGCTGTCAGATGCTTACCCGGCCGATTGTTCAGCACCTCTAATATCGCTATTCGTTGATTTGTTACCTTAAGCCCGTTCGTCCTAAGTAAAGCCTTGAACTGTTCTTGATTATTAGGCATATCATCACCGATTCCATCTAATTTTATATCAATGCATTTAATAAAGTTCTATATCATCAATTAATTCATTAAAAATCTCTGATGCCATGGCTAGTTCCATGTCATCATCTACAATATCATATATTGCTTCTAAATCTGTATCCTTTGAAATATCCTTAAGGATAAGAGCTTCATTCTCTTCCCTATCAGTTGTAGATACTAAAAGATAATTCACTCCACCAAGTCTAGTCTGTTCTATCACTTGAAATACTACTTCCTCATTATCATCTGTGAGAAAAGTAATTTCATCTGGTTTATTGTCCATAAATTTCAAACCCTTCTAAATAATTCCTTATAGTCCTTAATCAATCCTCATTGTTAATATTACGGCTATTATATAGTTTGTCCAAATATCCTTGAAGAATAAATACTGCAGCAATCTTGTCTATAACAAGTGCTTTCTTTTTATAGTCTACGCCAGCCTCTGTAAGGACCTGTCCGGCTGCTACCGTTGTTAGCCGCTCATCCCAAAGGATTACTTTTAGTTTTGTTCTGGCCTGAAGCATCTTAACAAATTCTTCAGTTTTGCTTGCACGCTCTCCGATTGTATTGTTCATATTCTTAGGATATCCAACAACAATCTCACTAACACCGTATTCTGCAATAAGCTCGTCAATTCTAGCCAGAGTCCTCCTAAGCTTATTTTCCTGCTTTCTATGAATGACTTCAATTCCCTGGGCAGTCAATAGTAGTGGATCACTTATGGCTACTCCTACTGTTACGGAACCATAGTCAAGTCCCATGATTCTCATATGGTTCTCTCCCTCAATTCAAATTCCTCTTAATTGAATTCACCGTCAATATAATATCTAAGTAATTCTTCAATAATCTCATCCCGTTCCACCTTCATGATAAGGCTTCGGGCTCCATTGTGGCTTGTTATGTATGTCGGGTCTCCCGACATTACATATCCGACAATCTGATTCACCGGATTGTATCCTTTTTCCGTTAATGCCACATACACTTTATCAATTACATCCGATACAATTGTCTCTGTATCNTTCTGCACCTTAAAATATTGTGTGTTGTTAACCTTTCGCATTGAATCACTTCCTTCCCCCTTAGGGTTCTAGATCCTGTTAACTAATCTTCCTTATTATCTACTATATTAATATATATATTAAAAAATATCAAATACATTATTTAATTAGTATCCTAGAATGGCTTCTTCTACCCTATAGAATACTAAAAATCGCCCTATTTAATATCACAAAGTAATATCTCATCATTTAGTTTCTTATTAATCCTAACATTCATTATCTGATTAATATTATTACTTATATCTTTATTAGAACTGATTGCAAGCTTAAGATATCTCTCATTATGTCCTATCAGATATGGCTTACCCTCAATTATAGTCTCCTCTTCTATGAGTATGCTCTCTATTCTTCCCAAAAATAAATCCATATAATCCGCAGACATCTGCCTAGCAGCAGAGCTTAGAATATTACTTCTCTGGTGCTTTATATCCTCAGGAATCTGATCTGCCATATCAGCAGCCTTGGTGCCAGCCCTTTTGGAGTACTTAAATACATGGATAGCTGAGAATCTAATCCTTTGGACAAATTCCAGTGTTTCCTCAAACTCCTTATCTGTTTCACCGGGAAAGCCTACAATTATATCTGTTGTAAAGGCCGGATTCTCAAAATATTTTCTTATTAGCTCTACCTTATCCTTATACTCATGGGAAGAATATTTTCTATTCATACGCTTTAGTACAGTATCACTACCACTTTGTAGTGATAGATGAAAATGAGGACAAAACTGCTTTACTCCTGCAATCTCCTTGACGAAATCCTCTGTGATTATTCTTGGTTCTAGGGAGCCTAGCCTTATTCTATCTATGCCTGGTATTGCTCCAATTGCTTTTATAAGCGAGGCTAAGGGCATAACCCTATATAGATCTTCCTTCTCGTCCAGTCTATCAGTCCCATAGGATGATATATGGATTCCTGTTAATACTACTTCCTTATAGCCTGCTTCTGAAAGCTTAGTAATCTCCTCTAAGATTTCCTCTTCATTTCTGCTTCTTACTCTTCCTCTTACATAGGGAATTATGCAATAGGAGCAGAATCTATTGCAACCGTCCTGTATCTTAATAAAGGCCCTGGTCTTTTCCATGGTCGAAATAATAGATAGCTCTTCAAATTCTCTTTCAGACCCAATATCAATTACCATATTGGTATTAATATCATTGTCAGCCCTATAATTCTCCACAAGCTTTACAATCTCTGATTTTCTATTGTTGCCTACCACCAGATCCACACTACTGTCCTCAAGTAATTCCTCTTCTTTAGCCTGGACATAGCAACCGACAGCTATTATTATGGCATCTGGGTTTCTTTTTCTTGCTTGATGTAGCATTTGGCGTGATTTTCTATCTGCTATGTTAGTAACAGTACAGGTATTTACTANATATACATCGGCTAGTTCCTTAAAATTNACAACCCNATAACCTGCGGCCTCAAACATTCCCCTTATTGCCTCTGTCTCATATGAGTTCACCTTACAGCCAAGAGTCAAGAATGCTACTCTTTTAGTCATATCCTAAATCCTTTCTATCATTAGAACCTGCTACCGGCATAAACAGTAGTCCTGGTAAACTTTGGTAGCTGGCATCCTTATTCTTCAATATCGTTATACTTCACTTACCTATACAACTTTTCCTGCTTTTTTTATGTACTTTGTATATTGACTTTTGATTTGTTAAAATATAGTATATACTTATACTGATATAAAGGAGGAGTTGTTACTATGAAGACTGTAAAAATATCTTTGAATTCCATTGATAAGGTAAAAGCTTTCGTTAATGATGTTACAAAATTTGATTCCGATTTTGATTTGGTTTCAGGCAGATATGTTATAGATGCAAAATCCATTATGGGTATATTCAGTCTTGATTTATCTAAGACTATTGATCTAAACATCCATGGAGAGGATAATTTAGAGCAAATTCTCACCATCCTAAAGCCATATATCGTTGAATAATCATATTTGATTATATACGAAATCAAATTAACCGAGCTGCCCTTTAGGCAGCTCTTTTGCTTACCCTTTAATCTATGTTAATTATCTCTACTGTCTTAAGTGCCATATCTACCATATCATCAATACCCTCTTCAAGTCTTCTTTCCGAGTTACGGATAGTCTTTAAATTAGGCTTGGTAACAGGATGCTTAGCAACAAATATTGTACAGCAATCCTCATATGGTAATATGGAGGTCTCATAGGTATCTATATTTTTTGCTATATCCACTATATCCTTCTTGTCAAAAGCAACAAGAGGTCTATATACAGGCATAGAGCACACCTCATTGGTAGATGCCAGACTATGCATAGTCTGACTAGCCACTTGTCCTATGCTTTCACCAGTAACAAGTCCCAGACAGTTTTCTTCTTCAGCTAGCTTCTCAGCTATTCTCATCATATATCTTCGCATAATAATCGTAAGCTCATTATGGGGACATTTATCATAGATATACAGCTGTATATCTGTAAAATTCACCACAAACAGCTTCATCCTACCTGTATACTTTGAAATGCCCTTAGCTAAATCTACTACCTTCTGCTTGGCCCTTTCACTTGTATAGGGAGGCGCATGAAAATAAACCGCCGCCATTGACACTCCTCGTTTTGCAATCATATATCCCGCTACAGGACTATCAATTCCTCCAGACAAAAGAAGCATGGCTTTTCCATTGGTTCCTACGGGCATACCACCGGGGCCTGGTATATCTGTAGAGTAAACATAGACTCTTGTACGTACCTCCACAGTAAGTCGAAGTTCTGGCTGGTGAACATCCACCTTAAGCTCTGGAAATCTTTTTAGAAGATAGGCCCCCATCTCCCTACATATTTCAGGAGAGGTCAAGGGATAATTCTTATCTGCGCGCTTTGCCATAACCTTAAATGTAATATTCTTATCAGGATACATAGTATCCACATAATCTCCTACACCTTTAGTTAGTGCATCCCAATCAGAATCATCAATTACCACTACTGGACAAATGGATGATATACCAAATACCCTCTGTAGGGCCTCTACTGTCTCCTCATAATCATAATTTTCAGGACATTCTACGAATACCCTTCCCTGCTCCTTGCGTACATTATAAGTACCAAGAGGATTTAGTACTCCTGCAATTCTATCCCGGAGTGCATTTTCAAATATATAGCGGTTATTTCCCTTTAACCCAATTTCTGCGTATTTTATTAAAAACGCTCTAAACATCTTCTACCTTAACCTTTCGTCTTCGTCTTTATTTATCTTCTTGTATATCTTCTTAGCTTGGGAAGAATATCCCTAAGCTGTTCTATAGCATAATCTAGTTCTTCCCTAGTAGTCATTTCTGATAATGAAAATCTTAATGTGGAATCAATTAAATCCTTTGGAATATCAATAGCTATAAGCGCCTTACTTGGCTGAGGATGGTGAGAGCTACAGGCAGAACCTGCCGATACATAGACCCCCCGTTCCTCTAGGGCATGAAGAAGCACTTCACTTCTTACCCCCTTAAAGCTGACGGATATAATGTGGGGGGCAGTCATCTTAATATGGTCCATCTCAAAGTCCTCAGTAGTCTCCTTGGGCAGCCCATTAATTATAACACCCTCAAGCTTACTAACCTCTCTTATAAAACTCTGCTTAAGCTCATACATTCTTTGAATCTTTGGCTCAAAGTCTTTATAAAGTTCTACTGCCGCCTGCCCCAAACCTGCTATGGCAGGAACATTCTCCGTTCCTGAACGAAGGCCCCTTTGGTGACCTCCCCCAAATAGGATAGGCTTAATTCTTATACTGTCATTTACATACAAGGCTCCACTACCCTTGGGCCCATGTATCTTATGTCCGCTTATAGACAGAAGATCAATTCCCATTCTCTTGGGATAAATCCTATACTTGCCAAAGGCCTGTATACCATCTACATGAAAAATTATATCATTTTTTATAGATTTTATTTCTCTAGCTATTTCCTCTATATCCTGAACAGCACCTATTTCATTGTTAACATACATGATGGATACCAAAATGGTATCAGCTTTTATAGATGCATACAACTTGTCCTTTATAATTCTACCGGAATTATCCACTGGAATAAAATCAAGTTCATAATCATTTTCCTCTAAATCTAGGAGCGGTTGATGAACTGAGGGGTGTTCAATCCTAGTAGTTATGATATGTCTTCCCCGCCTATGATATGCCTTAGCTGCTCCTATAAGGGCCAGATTATTAGCTTCTGTACCACTGGAGGTAAATATTATTTCCTTTGGGTCAACCTTAAGACAATCTGCTATCTGCTGGGCCGACTCCTTCAAATATCTTTCAGCAATTACTCCCATCATATGCATAGATGAAGGGTTGCCATAATCCTCATACAATACCTTTATCATTAAATCTCTGACAGCATCAGTTACTTTGGTAGTTGCTGAATTGTCCAAATATACTTCCATATAATAAACATCCTTTATACTAGTGACTTGTATTATTAGAATAACACATCAATAGCCTTTATTATACTATATATTACTATATAAATTCTATATAAATTTAATTAGACTATAAATTTTATTCTCTTATCCTCAAATTTCCTATAATCAATGTGCAAGCTGGGTTCTATTATCCTCTAGAATCTTAAGTATCCAATAGGGATTTACACTCATTTCCATACCCTCTGATGACACATAGATACCCAGATGAAGATGAACATCAAACTGTCCTATAGTACCTTCTGTTCCATAGCCTGAATCACCCATAAAGCCCAGGAGCTGACCTGCAATTACCGAATCACCAATCTTTAGCCCCGGAGCATAAGTATCCATGTGGGCATAATAAAAATATCCACCAGACACTGAGCGTATACCGATACGGTAACCTCCCTGCTCTAGCCAGCCCATATTCTCTACAACTCCGTCAGTTATACTAAGTATAGGAAAATACCCCCGGGTATTATTAGCTGCCATAAGATCAGTACCCTCATGTTTTCTATTCCCCCCATAGCTTCTAGGGGCAAACCAGCTATCCACATATGACACTCCCTCAGCATCTTTCCCCATCAGAGGAACCGGAAAATATCTTATATCCGAGAATATCTCCCGATAATAACCATATAACTCCTGAAAAGTTCTTGTCTTTGATAGCCTATCAATCCCCCGAAGAAATACATTCACATCAGGCACTGGCCTAGATAGCAAATCATAATCTGATAAAATCATAGAATATGTTAGATAAGCAATTCGATTTATATAAGGATGTCCATGTAATTCAGGGCTTAAAGCTAATAGCTTTTGGGTGTATTGGTTTATCTTCTCAAACTTATCCTTCTCAATCCTAACCCTGCGAAACTCATCATAATCAACAGTCTTAGTGATGGCATCCCTTATTAATAACTCACTGCCTATAAGCTTTAGACATTTACCTGTGATTGTAATAGATACTATCAAAATAAGTATCGAACATATCCCTCGCCAACTCAGCTTAAATATTTTCATAACAACCTACCATTTCTCTTATCCTTCTAATGCTCAAATACGATGTTCAAATATATGGCTAATAAATATATGAGAAATGCTAGAGTCTTATGACTATATTTTAGTGTTCTATGAAAATGCATGACATAACCAATGATTAGGTTATGCCATGCATTAAATGAAAATCTATTAATTGCCAAAGATAAATTCATGTAATATACTAATATTCTTTTCTAAATCTGGTACTAATACATCCATTCCTCTTACCTTAACATTGTCGGTAAATGTACCTTTAGCAGGAATTCTAAGCTGATCAATCTCCATTGTTCTCATTTCTATAAATGTGTCTAAGAGCTTTTCAAAGGTCTTACTATCTATATCTGTTTTAACCATAGGTAGCACCTTAAGCATTACTGTGACCAACTCAAGTTCACTTTTGGTTTTGTATTTATCAAATATGGCATTTAAGATTATTCTATGGCGATCTGTTCTGCCATAATCATTATTCTCACCAGTTATGGCAGCTCTTTTACGAATACGGGCATAGCCTAATACCTGGTTACCATTCATGAGCTGCGTTCCCTCTACTACTGTTCTATACTTAGGGTTTGAGATATAATTGGTATTCCTCAAATATCTGGCCTCCGAGTTAGTCAGAGTAAGCTCAAGCCCTCCCATATAGTCTATGATCTGCTCAAAGTTCTCAAAGTTTACTAGGACACAACCATCCAAATGGATGTTGAAATTTAGGGATATGGTTTCATATAGNAAATCCACATCTCCCTTTTCATAGGCTGAATTCAGCTTATTCTCCCTGNATCCAGGTATTTGTACAAGAGTATCTCTCATAAGAGATGTTAGCTTTATTGATCTATTATTCTTATTAAGTGTTGCAATAATAATTAAATCAGTTCTTCCTCTTGAGGTTCCGGAACCAATTGCTTCTTCACCTAATAATAGGATATTATATACCCCTTCTTCTCTTCTTCCAAAACCGGGATGTTCAGGCCAAACTATAGTATCCGGATCTATCTCCACAGCATCAGAATCAATATCTTCCTCATCCAGGTAATCCTCATCCACTACTATATCTGGTTCAGTGCTAAAATCCTGTGTCCATGCGTCCCAAATCTTACCGCCTAAATTTACTCCCATCTTTATAAGCAGTTGATTTCCAGGCTTAGTAAAACCAAGAAAAAAGGCTATGCTTAATAATGATAGCAATCCAGCAATTACACCAATCTGGATTTTTCTCATTCTGGATCTTTTCTTATTCTTTAGACTTCCAGCCTCCAGATTCTCCAATTCCTCACCAATCTGCTTAGCTAAGGAATTATTGATGTCTAAGAGAGTCTCATCTATAGCTTCAATGTCCTCAGAACTAGTAGCCATCTTGGATTTCTCATTATCTTCTACCCCGGCCGCTATGTCAGAATCATAATTGTCCTCAGATATATCCACTGCCTCAGAAGCTTTATTATCATCAGTTCCATAGACTATCATCTCAGAATCCTCAATATCCTCAGAAGTAGCTACTATCTCAGAACCTTCAATATCTTTTACAGGGCTTATATTATCTATATCTTCGGTAGGTTCCTTCATTATAGAAGCGGTTGTTTCTTCATATGTCATTTTGTCCTTAATATCCGGATTCCCCGTATCCGAAGGCTCTTTCGTAGTCGAGTCAAAATCTTTGTCACTTAAGACCCTTTCAATATTTTTATAGAATTTCTCCTGAAACTCCGGATCATTTCCAAAGTCAAAATCATCATGCGTATTGCTCTTTGACATACTTCCATCTCCTACCAATTGTTGTTAATTAATTATATACTTATCCACGAATCTTTTCTTCAATAATACGTTCTAGGAATTTATAAACTCTTATTGTTGATGAGATACTTACTCTTTCATCTATAGTATGAACACGGGACATATCAGGGCCTATGGATACTATATCAATGCCTGGCATTTTCTCGGCAATAAGTCCACATTCTAGGCCTGCATGGATTGCCTCTACCTTCATGTCCTTACCATACATCTCCTTATAATGCTTCTTAAGATGCTCTCTTAGCTTTGATTTCTTTTTATATTCCCAGGCAGGATACTCGGAACGTACGATATAATCCCCACCTAAAAACTCAACTAAATATTTTAGCTTGTTGCTAATGTAATACTTATAACTACTCTTAGAGCTTCTTACTGAATTGCATATGATAGCTTCTTCCTCCTCCAGGCGAAAGATACCCAAATTCAATGAGCTTTCAACAAGCCCTTCTATATCTGAGCTCATTACCTGAACGCCGTAAGGTATTTGTGTTAATATAAACAAGAGCTTCTCAAAGGATGTAGGGTGCAGGGTTTCGTACTTACCATCACCCAGATCCTCAATCCCATAGTCTAACTCTGGCTCACTGCTCTCTAATTCCTTCTTGTATATCTGCATTATTTCCCCGATACTGTCACTTATCTGCTTATAATCCTCGGATGCTATCAGGAGCTTAGCAAAGGCCTCACGGGGTATAACATTATCCTTATAGCCACCCTCCATATGAATGACTCCAAAGGATGCCTTTTCTCTTAGGTCAAATAAGAGGCGTGCTAAAATCTTATTGGCATTAGATCGGTTATTTACTATATCCATACCCGAATGTCCGCCCTTCAAGCCACCTATGTTGACTTTTATCACCTTACCCTCTTCTGTAACACGCTTTAGGGGTAATGTACAGGTTCCGGTTAATCCACCAGCACAGCTTGCCAATAGATAACCTTCTTCCTCTGAATCAAGATTTATCATATATTCAGCTTTTAGGGAGGATAAATCCAGTGCCTTTGCACCATTCATACCTACCTCTTCATCAGTGGTAATTACAGCCTCAATCCGTGGATGCTTTAAATTGTCATCAGATAAAAGTGCAAGAATATAGGCTACTGCTATACCGTTGTCAGCACCAAGCGTAGTGCCATCTGCATGAAGATAATCGCCATCCACCAGAAGCTTTATCCCATCCTTGAGAAAATCATGAGTACCATCCTTACGCTTTTCGCAGACCATATCCATATGACCTTGTAGCATGATAGCAGCTTCATTCTCATATCCAGGGCTAGCCTCTTTTATAATTATTACATTGTTGGCTGAGTCTTTATTATACATTAATCCCCTTGATTTCGCAAATCTTACCAGGTATTCACTGATTTCGACTTCATTTCCAGAGCCTCTGGGAATTTTTGATATCTCACTGAAATACTTAAATATGCCTTTATAATCCATTTGTTCTAAGCTTTTATCCATATATACACCATGCCTTTCCTTAAAGCTATCCTCGTTAAAAGCCCTTCTTTTGGTTAGACATTTGCTTATAATTAATAGACGATGTCCTAACCAATGAGGTTCGTAACAATTTCTGTAAATAACATGCTAATATCTTTAGTTTTTAAAGCTATGAATCGGTGCTGGTATTCTTCCACCACGATTAATGAACTTATCACAGGAAAATTCATTGACCTTCATAACTGGTGCATGTCCTAGAAGCCCACCAAATTCTACATAATCTCCAATTCCTTTACCTATTACCGGAATAATCCTCACAGCTGTTGTCTTCTGGTTAATCATGCCTATAGCCATCTCATCTGCTATAATTCCTGAAATTGTAGTTGCTTTAGTATCTCCGGGAATAGCAATCATATCTAGTCCCACTGAGCAAACACAGGTCATTGCCTCTAGTTTTTCTAAAGTTAATGCCCCTGCTTCCACAGCATTTATCATTCCCTGATCCTCACTTACGGGAATAAAGGCTCCACTTAAGCCTCCCACATAGGAGGAAGCCATTACTCCTCCCTTTTTTACCTGGTCATTTAAGAGAGCCAGAGCAGCGGTCGTTCCTGGAGCTCCTGCATATTCAAGACCTATCTCCTCAAGTATTTCCGCAACACTATCTCCTACAGCAGGTGTAGGTGCCAGACTAAGATCCACTATACCAAAGGGTATACCAAGGATTTTGGAAGCCTCCATGGCTACCAATTGACCTACCCTAGTTATCTTAAATGCTGTTCTTTTTATGGTCTCACATAGGGTCTCAAAGTCTTCTCCTCTTACAGTCTCAATCGCCCTCTTAACAACTCCTGGACCACTAACCCCTACATTTATAACTGCATCACCCTCAGTAATACCATGGAAGGCCCCAGCCATAAAGGGATTGTCATCAGGTGCATTACAAAAGACAACTAATTTNGCACATCCAATAGAGTCTCTTTCCTTAGTAAGCTCAGCTGTCTCTAATACAATTTCCCCAAGAAGCTTGACAGCATTCATATCTATACCAGTCTTTGTAGATCCAACATTGACAGAGCTACATACTCTCTCAGTAGCTTGTAGGGCCATAGGTATTGATCTTATCAATAGCTCATCTGATACTGTCATTGCCTTTGTCACCAATGCTGAATAGCCACCGATGAAATTGACCCCAACCTCATGGGCTGCTCTATCTAAGGTCTTTGCAATGGTAACATAATCCTCTATGGTCTTACATGCTGATGCACCTATAAGAGAAATTGGTGTAACTGATATTCTCTTGTTCACAATAGGAATCCCGAATTCTCTTTGTATCTTATTACCTGTGGCTACCAGATCTTTAGCAACCCTTGTAATCTTATTATAGATTTTTTCATTAACCTCTGATAAATCAGGACCGGCACAATCGAGCAGACTTATACCAAGCGTTATTGTCCTTACATCAAGATTTTCCTGTTCAATCATCTTATTAGTCTCGATGACTTCATGTATGTTAATCATGTGCCCTAATCCCCCATTTATATTCTATGCATTTTATTAAAGATATCCTCATGTTGAGTCTTTATAACTACACCTATCTCATTGCCAATCTGATCAAGCTCCTCAGCTATCACATCAAAATTCTTTGGGGCCTTGGAGGTATCAACTATCATCATCATATTAAAAAAATCCTGAATAATAGTCTGGGAAATATCCAGGATATTAATACTATTATTTGCAAGATAGGTACAGACTTTAGCTATAATTCCTACTCTGTCCTTACCTACAACTGTAATNACCGTCTTCTTCATTCCCTAACATCGCCTTTCTTCTATAAAATATATATTATNTCATAACTAAATCCGAGGGAGCATCCCTACGGGCAACACTTAACTTAAAGTCCGACGAAAGAGTACCGAGCCTATCCAGCTCACATAATACGGTTTCGTAGGCAAGCTCATCATAGTTGTTCTCTTTACTTAAATGTGCGAGTATTATCTGTTGATGCTTATTTTTATCCATTAGCTTACAAATAAGCTCTGCGGATGAATCGTTTGAAAGGTGTCCTCGCTCTCCTAATATTCTCTGCTTAAGATAATAGGGGTATTTACCAACCATGAGCATATTTATATCATGGTTAGCCTCTATAAGTAATAAGTCAGAGCCACCAAGTTTGGACAGTATATAATCATCATATTTGCCCAGATCTGTTGCGATTCCCAGCTTATTATTATCTACCTGCATAGTATAACATACAGGGTTTGCTGCATCATGGGATGTAGAAAAGGGCTCTATGCTTATATCATTAATCATAAATGTTTTATCAGGTTCAATATAATTTATTAATTCATCAGATATTTTCCCTAGATACTTACTTGCTCGAAAGGCCATAGCTGTCTCATATGTAGCATAAATCGGTATATGATACCTCCTTGCCATTACGCCAAGTCCCGATATATGATCCGAATGCTCATGAGTTATCAGAATTCCCTGTATAGTATCTGGTTTAATATCAATTCTATCCAGTCCATATTCAATTTTTTTTGCACTTATACCGGCATCTACAAGCAGATTTGTTTGCTCGCTTCCGACAAAAATGCAATTTCCACTGCTGCCACTTGCAATACTGCATAATTTCATGTCAATCTTCCTATCTTAGTATAGAATGTGTAAATAGCTTAATATTCTTATAGAGTATCCCCCATTTGAAACCTTTTGTCAAGAAAAAACCGGCTCGATTTCTTTAGTTGATTTCTGCAAGCAAATTATCAATCTGATATTCTAATTTACACAAATCTCTATCATTATATATGACTTTTTTATATGCCTTAAAAAAATCCTCATCCTTGCTTTGGCTTTCAAATATCGCTTCTATCTTCTCATCAGAATAGCTACGATATTGCTTAAGTCTGTTACGGCGCAAATCATATGATGAATGCACATACCATACCTCATCACATACAAAATCATACCCAGCTTCTATCATTAAAGCAGTTTCAATTATACAATAGGGTACGGAATTGCTGGCTCTTTTCTCAGCTATAATCTTTTTAACCTCAACTAGTACATTGGGGTGCGTAAGGCTATTTAGCTTAAGCCGCTTCTGCTTATCTGAGAATACGATTTCGGCAAGTTTTCCTTTGTCTATAGAACCATCCTCCAAAAGAATTTCCTTACCAAAATAATCAACCACCCCCTGATAGCTTATAGCTCCTGGCATCATCTGCTCCTTAGCGATACAGTCAGAATTGATTAAATAAGCCTTATACTTCTTAATCATGATATCTGCAACTAAAGATTTTCCGCTACCAATACCCCCTGTAATACCTATAACCTTCATAACATTCTCCTTCTTAGCTAGAACCCTATTCTTGTTCTAGTTTTATCTTACTTGGTTTCATACCAGTTGTTACCTGTCTTAACTTCAGTCTCAAGAGGGACATCAAGATTAGCTGCCCCTAGCATTTCAGTGATCATAATACGCTTTACCTCTTCTATCTCGTCCTTATGAGCTTCGACTAAGAGCTCGTCATGAACCTGTAGGATTAACCGTGAGCGCATATTATTTTCCTTCAATCTTTGATTAACACGATTCATAGCAATCTTAATTATATCAGCCGCTGTTCCTTGAATTGGTGAATTCATGGCTACTCTCTCACCAAAGGAACGTTGCATAAAATTACTAGATGTAAGCTCAGGAATAGGTCTTCTACGTCCAAATAGGGTAGTAGAATAGCCCTTCTCCTTTGCCTCTGCCACCAATCCATCCAGATAATTCTTAATCTTTGGATAGGTTTGGAAGTACTTCTGTATAAATTGCTCTGCTTCTTTTCTGCTAATATTTAAATCCTGTCCCAGACCAAAGGAGCTGATACCGTATATAATTCCAAAGTTAACAGCCTTAGCATTACTCCTTTGAAGCGGGGTTACTTCATCAAATGGTGTATGGAAGACCTCAGCTGCTGTAATTCTGTGGATATCCTTGGCCTCCTTATAGGCCCTTATAAGTCTCTCATCACCCGACATATGGGCCAGCACCCTAAGCTCAATCTGAGAATAGTCTGCATCTAGAAATACATAATCTTCTTTAGGAATAAATACCCTTCTTATCTTTCTTCCCAGCTCCATTCGGATTGGAATGTTCTGAAGATTGGGATCTGTACTGCTTATTCTGCCGGTTGCAGCTATGGTCTGATGGAACTTACCATGGATTCTATCATCCTCTTGTATATATACAGCCAGCCCGTCTGCATATGTGGATTTCAACTTAGTAAGCTGCCTGTATTCCAAAATCATGGATATAACCGGATGCTCACTCTGTAGCTTTTCCAATATATCAGCTGCTGTGGAATAGCCTGTCTTAGTCTTCTTAGCAAAGGGTAGTTGCAGTTTCTCAAATAGGATAATTCCCAGCTGTTTAGGAGAATTAATATTAAAGGCTTCTCCAACCAGTTCATAAATCTGCTTTTCCAAGGAAAGGATCCCCACCTCAAGATAATCCCCGTATTCCTTTAAAGCCTCCTTGTTCACACCTATACCCCTCGTCTGCATATCATAAAGAGTATAAACAAGAGGCATCTCTATATCTTCAAATAGATNAAGCATAGCTTCCTCAGTAAGTAGCTTCCTTAACCTTGGTGCTGCTGCATAAGCCACATATGCACTATAGCATCCATAGGCTAAATATTCCTTAGGCATATCATCCCTAGCCTTACCAAGCTCCATCTTCCCTAGCAGGTCCTGCCTAGATGGGATGGTCATACCAAGATAATCCCTAGCAATATCATCATAGTGATAGCTATCAGTAAGCGGATTTAATAGATAGGCAGCGATTACACAGTCAAATATCTGATCCTTCTCATTTGCCTTNAAATATGCTAGCTGTTCTTTAAGTCCGATTAGCGCTACCACTACCTTGCTCTTAATTAACTGCTCTAGTCTNTCGGATATATAATCCCTTGTTATCATACCAAGGCAGCTTATAAGGTATAGCTTATTTTCGCCTAAGCATATAGCTACTCCTAGTAGTTCATCCTTGTCTATTATCATTTGTAGTCCTATGTTATGTCCTTCCATAGGCTTAATGCTATCGAAGACCCTATTTGCTTCAGCTAGATCATCTACAAGCTTGAAATGTTTTTCAATTTCCAAGGAAGTGTCTATCTCCATATCCTGGAATCTAGATAGTAAATTCTTAAACTCTAAATTCTTAAACCATATATATACTTCTTCATTGTACATATTATCAAGGACAGCTTCCTCAATCCGAAACTCTAGCTCACAGTCTGTACAGATTGTAGCTAGCTCCTTTGATAAAAATGCTTGTTCCTTGTTCTCTATTAAGGAGCTTGTCACCTTGCTTGGTTTCAGCTCATCTATATGCTCATATAAGTTTTCAATGGACTGATATTGGACTATAAGTTTTTCAGCAGTCTTTGGACCGACACCGGGTACACCAGGAATATTATCGGATGTATCACCCATAAGTCCCTTTAAATCTATAAATTGCTTAGGAGTAACCTTGTATTTATCCTGTACATCATCTGCTAGATAATCCTCAATCTCTGTACCTGTTCTCTTTGTCTTGGGTATCCTAATCTTGATTTTATTAGAGGCCAACTGTAAGAGATCCCTGTCACCTGATACTAAGGACACAATATAACCATCCTTCTCAGCCTGAGTAGCAAGGGTTCCAAGGACGTCATCAGCCTCAAAGCCAGGCTTTTCAATTACAAGCACATTCATAGCCCTAAGAACATCCTTCATCACAGGAACCTGCTCTCTAAGTTCCTCTGGCATAGGCTTTCTTGTGCCTTTATACTCGGTATACATATTATGCCTAAAAGTAGGATGATGGGTATCAAAAGCAACCGCAAGATACTGTGGCTTTTCCTCATCTATTATCTTATAAAGGATATTTAAGAAGCCCAATATAGCATTGGTATGCTCTCCCTTAGAGGTAGTCAGGTCAGGAAGCCCATAAAATGCTCTAAAAAGAATACTATGTCCATCTATTAATACGATTTTTTTATCCATATATATTTATTCGTAGCTATATCTACGAAATCCTCCTTCTCAAGATACTATCTACATGTTCTACTCTGCTGTTTCTACAGCCTTATTCTTTAGTTCTTCAAGATATCTGTTAAGTTCCTCGGTGGGTCCTTCAAACCTGTCCTCCATGAAAGAAAATCTTAGCTTAAATCTACTTTCCTTCACCGGATTACCTATATCTTTTGGTGTAAAATAATGATATAAGCTAAAAAGCACTGTCATACTGATAATTATTAATAACATTACACCCTTCTTTCGATAATAATTATACCTTAGATGGATGATTCTTTCCTGTGCCCTATCTAATTTTTCCTTCAACTCCTGATTGAAATCATCTGACAGGTTCCTGTCCTCATCCAGCTGCTTCATTGCTGTTAATAGAGCATAGTAGACCTCAAGCTCTTCCCTGCATTCCTCGCAGGCCTGCATATGACTGACAAACTCCTCCAATTCGCCTATATTCAGTTCATCATTAATAAAGGCAGTTATTAAACCTTGAGCCTTCATACAGGTCATTTACATGCTCCTTTTTATATTATTCTACAGTAGAATTGATAATTAAGCTCTCTAATAAAGAATATTTATATTCATACTTGAATTATAAAATTAATTATGATAAAATTATCAAAGTTACTAAGCGGATGTGGCGGAATGGCAGACGCAGCAGACTCAAAATCTGCCGCTCGCGAGGGTGTGAGGGTTCGAGTCCCTCCATCCGCATTGACTATTTATAATTGTACCATTAATTTGCAACAAAAACTACATGATTTTCTATAAAGTCAAAGGAGCTATGCAGCTCCTTTTTTTAAAACAAATCCTCCAACTTCATTTTATAGACCTCATACTCCCATCTTGCCTCTTCTGATAATTTACTATACTCATTCTCCTTGTCAGTTAAGGAATATTCATCCCGGAGTCTGGATTTTTTCTGATTATATTCTCCTGCCCTTATGGTTCTAGCATAACGCTCCAGACAGGTAGTGCTCAGATATTCAAAATCACCGAAGCAAACCTCCTCAAACTGCTGCTTCATAAAATCTAAGAGTTCGTCATCCGTTAACCTATCCTCTGTTTCATTTTTATATAGATAGAATATATCCTGAAGTTGGTCTAGAGAATCCGCATAATTATCCTGATTAATATACTGCGAATCACAAAAATAATGTATTATCTTGGGTAGAATACCTTCTCCAAACTCCACTCTCTGGTTTTCAGTAAGCAAAAGCTTACGGCTTAGCATTAGCTTATTTACATCTTCTTCAGATAATACTAAGCCGAATTCAGAAGTATTATTGTTACATTCAAGTATTTTTGCCATTTCCTGCTTCTGTTGCTGGACCTGCATTAATTCAAAGAAATTACTCTCCATAGATACCTCCTATATAATATTAGCTAGACAATTGTTAGAGGACGCATTTTTTAGCTCAGCTGTAATATTAGCTATCTCATTAGACAGATAATCATACATACCCTCATCCCCTGAATATATTTTATTAATTAACCTTCGCAAATTTAGGTACATGATTTCATCAAGCTTCACCGCACTTAGATTATTTAAAATGCCTGATAGCTTCTTATAATCATCTTGATCCAACTTTGTCTTATCTACCCTTAGCCCTAAAAGCATATTGACCAATACTTTCTTAAGCACAATCGCAGTTATATTAATTAGTAATTCTTCAAAGTCCGAATGATAATGTTGTAAAATTTCTATTATATATTCTTCAGGAAACATTAATAAGAATTTCTGCTCCTTCTCTATACAAGTTAGATAAGGATAAATAAAATCAATCCCATTTAGTCCATAAACATTCTTTAAAACAGGATAATCAGCCAGAATTATATGATCCATAGGGTTTAATCTGGGATCATACCATTTGAAGAATTCTGGTATCCCTTTGAGTACAGTATCATGATAAGCCCTATTTCTATAATCATTAAAATCTAGTATAATCCTATTATATAATTCATTAGCCTTTTTAATCTTGTCAACAACCAATCTATATCCAGTATCATAGGCTTCTCTGGCTGTTATTTTCTTATTATGATTAGAGATAATAAGATCAGTCAGTGTTTCATCACTTATCATTTCATTTTCATGGATACAATACAAAACCGCATCCATTAGTTGCTGTGCCCTTTCATAGGTTATGGAAGTACTTTCTTTGCTTGTGTATATTTCACTTAATTCTTTCACCAATATAAGTAGCTCATCTAACTCATATTTCAAACAAGATACCCCCTTTTCTAAATTATCTACTCATTTTAAGACCATGGCTACTTTTTTACAAGACTTGAAAAATTAAGGAATTTGTGCTATTATAGAATCAGAAAATGAAATCTAAAAGAGAATTTCGCTTGCGAAACTCTCTAAGCTAGCTATGCAAGCTTTTGCCGAAACGCGGCCAGCTTTGCTGGCAATATACAAAGCGCGTGAGTGCGCATTACGGAGCGTATTTTTATATAATAGGACCTATTGTCCTATTATATTAAGAATAGGGACATTCCTTCATGGAATGTCCCTATTCTTAAATTTTCTAGAAATATTTTTTGCTTCCCCAGAGATTACCCTTCTTTAGATCGATATACTCATTGTATGCTCGCTCCAAGATTTGCTTTTCATTGGCAAACTTCAAAAGATGATAAGCCTCGTGAAACTTATAATACCCTGAGTCCATAAAATACTCTTCCCGTTGTGGTTTGCTATAATAGCTATCAGACATCATTAAATACCAATGAACATCCTTTAATACTGTATTGTGCGGGGTGCTAAAGGAATACTGACTTTTACCGACATATTTTATGATAGAAGCATTTGTTCCAGCTTCCTCTCTTACTTCTCGGATTGCAGTCTCCTTATACTCTTCTCCGTCCTCAACTGTTCCTTTGGGTAGCACCCACCCTTCGTATTTGTTTTTGTAATTCTTATACAGTAATAGAATCTTTCCTCTGAATATAACTACACCACCACAGCTCGTTGCCTCAATCATCGCAATTCCTCCTGCTTCTTGGTGTGTCACCTTTGACTATCCTTAAGTATACATCAATATGACGAATATATCAACTTATTTTTATGAATTTGTCACAAATAGGATAGCTGATATCTTCAATCTACTGGATGTTTTACCATTCACGCTTTTTCACACCTTTTAAAACAGTTATCAAATTTCATTCTCACTAATTAAAATATGCATTAAACATCTTCTCTGCGATAGGTAAAGCATACTCACTGCCTGAACCTTTATTCTCTACAATAATGCTAATAGCAATCCTCGGATTATTTGCAGGTGCATAACCTATGAACCAGCTATGGGGCTTCTTCCCTTCCTGCTCGGCGGTTCCAGTCTTTCCAGCCACCTTAACATCAAGCTTATTTAATCTGGATGCTGTTCCATCTGTAACAACACTACGCATAAGACTTTTTAGATAATCGGCCTCCTCGGCTGTCATAAGCCTTGCCACTTCCTCTGGTATATAACCTTTTAGTAGTCTACCACCAGCACTTTCTATTCTATCTATTACATAGGGCTTCATCATAATGCCACCATTTGCTACTGTGGCGGCCAGCATAGCATTATGAAGGGGGCTAATCAAAGTCCTTCCTTGCCCTATAGCTGTCTGCATAGATTCTTTTACACCAGATTCACCCGTCTTTAGTAGAAAACTACTGGGATTATTGGAAATCCTGGCCGGTAGTGGTTTGTTAAAGAATAAACTCTCACTTAGTTGACGAAAGTCATCAATAGCCAGTTCCTTACCAATAGTTGAAAATGACGTATTACAGGATTTTGAAAATGCTTCTTTTAGGTCAAGATTTCCATGGACCTTATTATTGCTGCAACTTATAGTCATACCCTCGTAGTCAGTAGTTCCCTTACATTTATAATTATAATCAAGATAATCTGGATTAGCCCTCATATAGGCAAGAGCAGTAACAAGCTTAAAGGTGGAACCCGGAGGATATAAGCCCTGGGATGCTCTATTAAGCAAAGGAGATTCATTGTCAGAATCCTCAGAAATACTTTCCCAATTCTGATCAATATTATTGGGATCATAAGAGGGCTTTGAAATCATGGCTAGTATTTTTCCTGTCCTAGGGTCTATTGCTACAACTGCTCCCCTATTTTCTCCTAACGCATCATAAGCCACCTTACTCAGCTTATGGTCTAAGGTGGATATAACATTATTTCCTGGATTCTTAACTCCAACAAGATCATTATACATTGCTTCAGCTGAGTTGCTGTAGGATGTAAGCAATGTAATATTCTCCATTTCTTCGATTCCCGCCCTACCTCGCATAACCCTTCCTACAACATGGGCATACATATCACCATAGGGGTAGCTTCGAATTTCATTTCCATCTTCATCTGTGATGGTTTCTGCTAGTATCTCACCGTCAGATGACATAATATTTCCACGGATTATTCTTTTTGCCAATACATCATGCCTAAGATTGTAGGTGGAGTTAATCACATCATCACTCTTTGCCAATAAGAAGAATGTAAAATAGCCCATCATTAGAACAAAGAGTCCCACGAAGATATATACTATAGATAGTATAGTCTTTCTTCCTGTATCCTTACTCACTGATGGTTCTTGATTCAATGCGGATTTATCTTTCAATCCTATATGCTTGTTTTTTTCGCCTTTATTCTTCATGGATATCATCAGCTATATTAGCATCTGCCTTTCTAATATTTAGACTATTATCACCATTAATAATTCCTTCTATAACCATAAACATCATAATAACAGCTACTATGGAGCTTCCTCCAGAGCTGATAAATGGTAAAGTAACCCCAGTAGAAGGAATAAACTTTATGACTCCCCCTATGGATAAAAAGACCTGAAAACCAAACATTACTCCAAAGCCCAGGGACAATAAGCGGAAGAAGCTATCTCTTGTCTTAAGGGATACATTTATAATATGCAAAAAGCAGTTAAGACATAGCAATATAAGGCACAGGGCAAATAAGCCTCCAAACTCCTCAGATATAGCTGAGAAGATAAAGTCACTGTCAACCACAGGGATAGTGGTTGGCAGGCCCTGATAAAGACCCATTCCGAACCAGCCTCCTGTACCTATAGCAAAAAGGGACTGGGATATCTGATAGCCCTCCTTATCAATATATACAAAGGGATTTCTCCATGCCATGACCCTTACCTTTACATGGTCAAAGAGCTTATATGCTACCCAGGATGCTACACTTCCCCCAGCTAGACCTGAGAGTAGGTATAGGTGCTTTCCTGTGGCGCTATATAGCATAAAGATATAGGTGACAAAGAATATCAATGCTCCTCCCAAATCCCTTTGAAAAACCACAGCCAACACCGTCCCTGCTGCCATCGCCGTCACAGCACAGACCCGCTTAAAATCAGTTTTCTCCGAATATAGACAGGCTATGCAAAATACAAATAGCAGCTTCACAAATTCAGTTGGCTGGATAGTAAATAAGCCAAACACAGTTAACCAGCTTGTAGCACCGTAATTTTCTGTACCGACTAGTAGTACCAATACCAAGAATGCAAGTCCCACTATTCCATATATCCATCCATATTTTCTTATAGAACTAAACCTCTGTACAAATA
>JGI24710J26742_10000777_pt1 | contig 29902 bp, 24 predicted proteins | sample BioPla2DNA2_FD_26742 | JGI IMG/M metagenome (IMG submission 26742)
GAAATTATAAGTATGCCAGTAACTGGCTTGACCAATGGCGCTCAACCTGTTATTGGATTTAATTATGGAGCCGGCTCTTATAAAAGGGTTCGTAAAGCTATAAAATTCATGTCCATAGGTTGTATTTCCTATACGGTTATTGCTTGGGGAATATTACATACCTTTCCCCATTTCTTTATTCAAATATTTAATCGAGATCCTAAGATTATCGACGCTGGCCTTAGTTCCCTCCGTATATATTTCTTTGGTTTTTTTATGATGTCCTTACAATTTGCAGGCCAATGTGTTTTTGTTGCCTTGGGGAAATCAAAACAAGCNGTCTTTTTCTCCTTACTCAGAAAAGCCATTATTGTGATCCCTTTGACCATAATATTACCCCAGTTATATGGACTTGGCTCAACAGGCGTTTTCTTAGCGGAGCCCATATCAAATTTCATCGGTGGATCCGCTTGCTTTTTCACTATGATTGTACTGGTACGACGGGAATTAAAAGTCAAAGAACTCTAAACCATTGCCTGATAAGACATTACGAAGAGCTAATTCCCTAAGATTTTGAAAGGCGCTAAATAACTGTTTTGCCTTATCAGGTTCATGGTATACTTTCCAGAATCCATTGCATAAATACTTCTTCCCCTTATACTTTATAAAATCTTTCACATCCTCTATAGGATATCCTAAAATAAGCCCAATCTCATGGGGAAAGCCATCCCTTGTCTTTCTATAGTTTGCATATCTCATTCTTAAATGTTCCAAACAACAAAAAACCGAATCCAACTCCCCTTCTCCTTCTATCCCTTTCAAGATTGACCTATGATTTATCCCATATCCGTATGATTTCAAGATGTTTTCAACATCCTTTTTTCCAATGATCTCTTTTAGCAAATCGTAGTAATAAATAAGAAGTAGAATTGATCCTTCATCCTTATATACAATAAAATAACGGCAAGAAAATCTCTCCAGCTCCTTACTCAGTATCATAAAAAAAAGTTTCTCATCATTAAAATATATTCTATCAACATTCACTAGATTAGAAGGTTTCCAATGGAACAAGGTAGGCATACAATGATTGGCCAAGATATATTGAATGGTTAGCCTTAAGCTATTCGCATTCTGTTTCATAATAAGACCCCTTTTTTCAAATTTTGTCCTAATTAGGGTTTGCAAATTATGAAAATAAATGCAGAAAAGGACTGTCGCACTAAACCATGGACAGTCCTTTTTCATAAGATTTACTTTATCAATATTCTATTCTACTTAATGCAGTAATTATTCTGTCTTGAACATCTCGATGGAAGCCTTAAGATCCGTAGCATCTTGATCGAGAGCTTTTGAAGCTTGATTTAACTTCATAACTGCCTCTAGCTGTTGTTGTGCTGTAGCATCAACTTCTTGTGATGCAGCGGATGTTTCTTCCGCTATAGCAGATATGCTTTCGATTGCATTCAATACATCATTCTTAGCTGTATTAATATCATTAATACTATCGGCAATTGCGCTCATTTTGTTGGATAAATCATCTACATGAACGTTAATGTTATGGAATAATTGAACTACATCTCTAAGTTTAACTTCTGTTTCCTTAGAAATCGTCTCAGCCTTTTTCACAGTATTCACTGTATTGCTTGTTTTTTCAGTAATTCGGCTAATGATTTTTTCAACCTCAGCTGCTGAGCTAACGGATTTTTCTGAAAGTTTTCTGATCTCATCCGCTACTACAGAGAAACCTCTACCTGTACTACCAGCTCTTGCTGCCTCAATGGTAGCATTTAAGGACAGGAGATTGGTTTGTTCTGCGATACCATTAATAACTGCGATTACCTCTGTAATTGCTTGAGATTCTACATCAAGTTCTTCAATATCTTTAATCGTAGCATTGGTAATTTCAATGTTGGCCTTGGTTGCTTCATCCAACTCATCCACATAACCAATACCATCTTTTACAATGTTCTTGGTATTGGTTGAAATCTTTTCAATTGCAACAGAGTTTTCTTGAACCATGTCAATTTTTTCTGCTAAGCGATCTGTTTGATGCAAGCATTGTTCAGCATCCGATGCTTGTTGGATAATACCCTGTTGGATTTCGCTGATTGCCTGGGAAATATCTTTTGATGCTGCTAATAACATTTCCGAACTCTTGGTTACATTATCTGTAGATTCAATAACATTGTTTCCTACCTTGGATGATTTGGCAATTAATTCCTTCATGTTTGAAATCATGTTATTAATACTGTCAGAAAGAACACGGAATTCATCTTTACGTTTCGTTTTTACAGATACCGTTAAATCTCCTTCCGTAACCTTAGATAAGGTTGCAATAATTCCCCTAATTGCTATACCGATACCGGAAGTAACAATCACAGCTAGAATACCAGAAACCAAGGATGCTATAATAACAGAGATAACTGTTAAGGTTTTAATCGAATTAACTTGGCCTGCAATAGCATTCTGAGGAATCAAGGCAGCAACAACCGCACCAGTATCTTTTGCATTGGAAGGATCCGGATAAATCAGTTCCCCAGTTAATGCATTCTTTTTGATAGGTTCTTCTATCATAACTTTTGAAAATATAAACAAATGATCCTTACCATTGTAAGAAACAGTTTTATAAAAATTCTTACTATCTGAATTAACTGCTTCTTCGAAGAATGGTTGACCGATAAATAAACTCTCTTCTACATCTCCCATTGTAGAGATTTCTCTTCCGTCATAAGAAATAAATGCCACCTTACTATTTTCCGGAAGCTGCATATCAATTAATGCATCAGTAACATAATTCATATCAATGTCAATATGTATAAAACCCATAGGCTTATTGTTTTTACCTAAATACTGCTTGGTTAAGGTAATGGCATATTTTGAAGTATCAATTCCTAACTGCTCATCAATATATTTATGATAGCCCGTCCATAATTGATCCTTGTTATTAAACAACTCTCCTTCTTCAGTAGCCATAATTCCCTCGAAGTGATTGTCCGATGAAAAGGATCCATAGGTAGTAACCGGAAAACCGCTGGAGGTAAATACCGCGATATTCCCGATACGTTTATCCACCACCTGCATATTTTTCACAGCTTTTCTATATTTATCAATCAATTTGTTTTCTGCCCTAGTCTTTTCATCTTCTGTTTTGTATTCTGTATCAGTGCCATGATAATATTCCTTGGCATCGTTATCAATGGATAGTTGTGTAGCTTTTCCTTGTAGATTATCCATAATAACAGCAAAATAACTGGCCGTAGAATCTACTAAATCTATGGTAGATTTTTTATAGGTTTCTACTACCGTATTAACGGACTTTACATAAGCACTAAATCCTAAGATTACAATAAATACAATCGGAATAAGAAACACTACAATTAGTTTGACACGGATGCTGCGTCCCATCTTACCAACGAAACCGACCGACCGATTTAATAATCCCTCCTTACCCATTCCTGTTTTTTCCTTCCTATTACCAGTAGAATCTTCATGAGCCGATTTTTCATTTGAATTTTGAAACACATTTTTCTTTAAAACTCTTTTCTTTAAACGTTCTCTCATGTTCCTCTCCTCCATATACCGCCACCATTTTATTTACTAATATATATATTTTAACAATATTGCCGTAATAAAGCAACAATTTGCAACAATATTTTACCTTGTTTTATCTTTTTTTAATTTTAAGAATAAAAACAAGCATGTTTTTACCTTATTAAAGAAACATAGTCCGGTATATGGAAAAAACCTCAGCACCTTGGGGTCATTTTTCAATCTTATGCCCCTGTGCTGAGGATATCCCTGTTATATTTTTATAATGAAGGATTGGTAATAAAATCACTAGTTCTAAACAATAGGAAAGGACAGCTCCAAAAAGCAGGAAGACAATCATAAGGATTTTAGAAAAGAATATGGTTGCTAGCAATACCGTAATAAATACTGGTATCAGATTAAGAGGTTTCAAGAACATGATAAAAATCACTTCTATACAATCAATTTCTTTCCCAATAAAGGTATAAACTCCTGCGATATATAATAAAAACACGACTAAAAAAGTCATAATAACTAGACATAGGTAAGCAAAGATTATCCTCCCACTTTCAAAGGCCACCAACATTCCTAACACATTTAGGAGTAAAATAAAATTTACCCCAACATATTTCATGGTCCTGATGGAACTCTTGAAATAAGAAAAATATTTTTTAATTATACTATCGGTAATGTCTATTTTTTTATGTAGATAATCCCGCCCTATTTGATAAACAGCACAAAGTCCCGGCAAGGTCATAAAGCTTGCCGATAGAAAAATCGTGCTAAAGAGCAGAAGGCTGGTAAAGAAAGCAAGATGAATCGTTGATAATATTTTGTAAAGCAAATTTTCTCTCATCATGATTTTACAGCTCCTGAAAGACCATAGAAAATGTATTTCTGCAGGAATAAATAGGCAATACCGATGGGTACAATCCCCAGTAAGATTGCCGCAGAAACAATTTCAAATGGTGTAGCCATATTTCCAAAAAACTCATATAAGGCAACCGTAAATGTCTGTACATCTTTATTTAAATACAAGTTAGGGATATAAAAATCATTATAATAGGCAATTCCATTTAATATGACTAGGGTGGTACAGGCTGGCTTTAATAAAGGCAATATAATACTGCGATAAATTCGAAAATAGTTGGCTCCATCGATTAGAGCAGATTCGTCTAATTCTTTTGATATGGAAGATAATAAATTTAGCATAATATAAATACCAACAATACCAACTCCAGAATAAAGCAGAATTACACTGGGCATTTTATTAACCAATTTTAATCGATAGACAATCTGGAACACCACTGTTTGAGTAGTAACCACTGGTATAAACATAGTTAATGTAAACAGGCCATAAATAATTTTCTTACCCCTAAATTCAAATCGGTGAAGGACATAGGAAACCATGGTTGTAAAAAGCACCTGTATTGATAAGGATACTCCCAATATGATAGCCGTATTTAGCAATGCTTGAGGCAATCTACCCACACGGATGGCATAGCGAAAATTATATGTATTGAACCAATTGTTTGGCGGAGTAAGGACATCGGTTGTTGAATATTCTGCTCCTGTTTTGAAGGCCATAAATACCAGGGGTATGATCGGTATAATAACAAATAGACAAGCTGCAATTAAGAAGACATAGCGTAATACCCTGTATAATTTACTTTCCCTAAGCAAAGTCCTCCTCCCCTCTCTTATTAACGATACTCTGTAACCCTACTGCAATCACTACGATAATAAATACCATGATCGACAAGGCAGCGGCAAAGCCGACCCTATTATCTGAAAATGCACTCTGCTGGATTTGTATAACAGGAGTTACTGTTCCATTGGAGCCATTCATCATAATATAAGGAATCTCAAATACCTGGATCGACCCTGAGATACTAAGTAAAATATTGATAAATAGTATGTTTCTTATGGACGGTATAGAAATATATCGGATTTCTTTCCATTTTGAACAACCATCCACTGCAGCTGCTTCATATAGTTCGGCAGGAACCGTTTGAAGACCACCAAAAAACATTATAAAATTCATCCCATAGTATCTCCAAATGCTAATGGAGGCAATCGATGGATTGACTAATTTTAAACTTTGCAGCCATTGTCGCTTTAAACCAGTAAGCCCTATGGCTTCTAAAATTGTATTTAAAGTACCGGAATTATTAAAAAATATAATAAATATGGTTGATACAATTACCCCATTCAAGAGGTATGGTATGATTAAAATGCTTTTAAATAGGTTTAATCCCCGGAATTTACCATTCACAAAGACTGCCAATACAAAGGCAAATATCAATTGAGGGATTGCCACCACCATATACCAAAGACAGTTTTTAAATATCATTATGTACTGTGGATCGGTCAAAAGCCTACGATAATTTCTGAGTCCGACCCACTTTGGTACCCCTGTTCCTCGATAATCTGTAAAACTCAGATAAACATTGCTTATGATTGGAATATAGGAGAATATAAGCAAATGAAGCACAGGTATGACTAGAAAGGTAATAATAAGAATTTTACTACTTTTTGTTTTTTTCATATCTTCTCCTTTTCAAATCATAGGGGGTTGCAAAACGTAACATATATGCCTAAGTAATCACATACAAAACGTAATGCAACCCCCCCTTTTATTACTTTATTTCACTTATTACTCTTTCCATTCAAGGCCAAGTTCTTCTTTATACATTGCATACGCCTTATTCTGTGCCTCTACTTGTTTTTCATAAGCTGACCAATCATTCGGATTCGCCATATCAAGAGCATCAAATAATAAGCCCACATATTTATAATCTGCCCATAAACCAGCTTCCGTTAAAATTTCTTGATTAGCCAGATAGTTTTCATCCTGTGCTGGAGAAAGTAGCACATTACATTTTCCTGCTTCTACCATTTCATCAATGATAGCATACAGCTCTGGAACAATTGGTTCTACACCCTTCTTATTGGCAATAAATCCACTGTCCGCAATAAATTTAGCATCATTGGCGATATATTCAATATATTCTCTTGCTGCTTCTTTATTCTTAGAGAATTTAGATATAGCCCAGTTATCAGCAGGAGCTGCTAGTACATACCTACCTTGGCCAAAATCTGGAGCTGGTGCAAATTTTATTATGGAAGGATCCTTGCCATCTGGTACACGTCCTTGAATTTGGGGTACAACCCATGAACCAAATAACATCATAGCTGCTCTTCCATAAGCCACACTATCCATAGCCACACCAAAATCTGTATAAATTTCAGGCTCAAAGTAGCCTTTTGCCTTCCACTCTGTATACATCTTAATGGTCTTACCAAAAGGTGCATCTTCACTAAATGGATTCTCTGTCTTTAAGCATTCTGCAAATACATTAGCATTCCCTGCCACATAACCTGCAAAATCCTGAACTGTGGCCAAAGGCCAATTTTCTATTCTATGTAAGGATATCGGGGTAACACCCATGGCCTTAATGGCTTCACACATATCATTAAACTCTGCTAAAGTAGCTGGTATCTCATTATATCCTGCTGCTTTTATAACTTCTTCATTATATACAACCGCTTGATTATATGCTCTTCCGGGCATAACACTATAGATATAATCTCCAACGGTAGGCATTGCTAGAGCATATTCACCATACTGCTCTATTCCTTCTTCAACTGTAAAGTATGGTTCCGCATAAGCAGCCCATTCTTCCAGACTCCAGTTTGGCGCTGTATATACATCTACACTGTCATCCTTAACCTGGAACAGAGGTCTTAGCTCATCTTCATTGGTAATAACATTTAGCTCAACAATCATTCCAGTCTCTTCCATAAAGCGATCCGTCAAATGTTTTAAATAAGCATAAGATTCATCTCGGTAAGTATTACCGTTCTCATCTTTCTTTTCCTCCCCTAGTACTCGGTTCCCCATATGGGTATAAACCCGAAGGGTAGTACCTGAAAAATCCGATTTTCCCTCATCTTTTGCCCTATCATTTCCATTATCTTTGGCATCCTTCTTTGAATCACCGGACTTATCAGAACTAGAATCAGACTCATCGGATAGCTTCTTATCCGCCTCTTTGTCATCCTCGCCCTTGCAAGCTACCAATGAAAATGCAAGAATAACAGCCAAGAAAATAGCTAAGACTTTTTTAATCTTCATCTTAAATATAACCTCCTCATTTAATGATTAGATGCTAAATAGCAACTTAATTTTATTATATAGTAAATCAATTTTTAGTCATCATTAATTATTGCAATTAATATTCATTTTTTGCAAATATTATGCATTATTCATATATTTTTTTAAATTATTCAAGAACTTTGATGAATTATTTCAATTTATTACATTTTTTTTAGCTTTTATAACCCGATTTATAGATTAAATATTCAACTTAATTTTTTATATTTTATGAATTTCTATTGCCAGAAAGAGAAATTTCCTTTATGATTTACTTATATAATATTTTAATTTATTTATAATAGGGTTTAGGGGTGATATCTTGGAGTTCAAACAATCCTTTTTGAAAGCATTGCAAAGCAATACCAAGCTTACCAAAACAATTTCCTTAGATAATTATTTCCCTCACTTTACTACACCCTGGGAAGAGGCCATAGATAATTTACCCTATGTCCAAGCCTTTGGTCATATCCATGCCCTTTTTCCTTACTATTATGAGATATCCCAGCTCTCATCTTTTTGTTGCCTTTATACCGAGAGTGGATCCGGATCTTATATTTTCGACAAGGACTCTCAGATCCTTTCCTCTGGTACCCTCTTGCTCATCGATTGTATGGAACCACACAGAATAGAAATCAAACAATCCCCTTGGATTTATAAAGTTTTCTATATGAATGGACCTCTTCTTCCTTACCTCTATCAAAAAATTGTTGCCCAGCAAGGAAATCTCATTTATATGGAGAAAGATTCTAAAATTCCCATATTTCTTCAGCAGTTATACAAATATTTAAGTTTGGATACCTACTATTATAGACTCAAATCCTCAAAACTCATTCTGGATATATTATTTGAAATCATGCTAGAACAAAACAGAACTGGGAGCCCTTATATTCCAAACTATTTGCGAGAAATCAAAGAAGTTTTTGATCAACATTATCAAGAGGTATTTTCACTGGAAGCTTTGGAAGGAAAGTATCATATAAGCAAATATCGGATATGCCGAGAGTTTACGCAGTTTTTTGGTATTTCACCAATGAGGTATCTGAACAACAAAAGAATTGAGGTAGCAAAGTATGCCTTGACCCATTCAGATAAAAAAATTCATGAAATTGGAAGAATGGTGGGATATGAAAATACCAACCACTTGATTCGCCAGTTCAAAAAGAAAACCGGGCTTACTCCCTTGGTTTATCGGAAGCAGACACCGGTTACGAACGATTAGATTAACTGTTTCTCTTTTTTACACTATCCTTATATACTATCGTTCCTTCAACAATACTAACACCTGATTTGTAGATTTCTTTGTTTATTTTTTTGAGCAATATTTTAATGGATCTACGAGCCATTTCCTTAACATTTACATCATAGGTAGTAATACCAATATCACAAAGACCTGGATATAAATAATTATCAAAACCAACTACAGATATATCATGGGGAACTTTATAATTATGTTCCCTTAAAGTCTTAATTAATATACTAGCCGTCAGGTCACAATTGCATACAAAGGCGGTAGGCATTGGATTAGGCAACTGTATTTTAAATAAATTCACATCCCCAGTTTCCCAATCCCGGTCATCGATGACCCATTCCTTTAAGACCTTTTTTCCATGCTCCATAATGGATTTGCAATATCCAAAATACCGATCTGTAATACTACTTGTATATAGAAGTGTCCCCACATACGCGATATCTTCATGACCCATATCAAAAAGGTGATTGGTCAGCATATAAGTGCCATAGTAACCATCGGAAATTACTGCATCGCAATTACTGGACTCATCAAAGAAGTCAAGGCAAACGATGGGAATATCTACTTCTGCTCTTAATTTATTAATGTATCCACTTTCTGGTCGTCCCAAAAGAATTGCTCCATCGACTTTTCTCTCCTTAAGGAGTTTGGGTAAGACTTTCTCATTTTCATCCTCTGGACTTATTACTTCCAACATAGTAAAACATTCTTTTCGAACAGCTATAGTTGCCAATTCCTGATACATCATCCAATAAAAAGACTCATACTTACCGAAATATTTGTCAGGAACTATGATTCCTATATTGTAACCACCATTTTTCTTGGAATTTTTAACCTGAGATGGTTGTTTATAACCCAACTGTTTCGCTAAAGCCTTAATCTTTTCGCGCATCTCATCGCTAACACCCTTCTGTCCGGACAAAGCCTTCGAGACCGTAACTGTACTTACATTTAGTTTAGCAGCGATATCTGCCATCTTGACTTTCTTCCCCATAAGACCCCCACCCCCATTTTATTTTTTAGTTAATTTTAACTTTAATTTACTTAACTTAATTCTAATAAATGGGGTTAAATTTGTCAACATAAACCATAGAAAATTAGTTAATTAATCAAGATACTGAGCATTTTTGGGTACCGTATTATATGTTTTTTTAAAAGCTCTTGAAAAAGTGGAGTAGTTTTTAAATCCACTTTGATAACAGGCCTGGGTAATAGGCATCCCATTCTGTACAAGATTTTTAGCCAATAACAATCGCTTTTCCGTAATATAATTGCCTATGGTATAGCCAGTCTGTTCTTTAAAAAAATGCATCAGATAATATCGGCTTATAAAGAATTCTTCTGATAGTCGATCTATGGTGATATCCTCGGTTAAATGTTCATTAATAAAATCAATAATTTGAAGTATCTTGGGATTTCCCTTGTTGGAATCTAGATAATTGATATGATTGGATATGGCTGTTCGATTTAGCTGAATCATAAACTCCAGAAATAATATCTTCTGATATAACTCCTTGGCAAAAGCATGATCGGAAAATGAGTGCTCTAACTCTTGACAAACTTGATAAAGCTTACTCTTATCAATGGAATGAATTCTGAGTACATTGGAATGTTCTTCTTTCGCTCTCGTAAAGCAATAACTCAAACAATAATTTTCCGATGAATAGGCATCAAGAAATTGAGGAGATATGTAAAAAATAATTCTTTCATATTCAGAATTATCTAGAATGGTAGGTCGATGAATTTCTCCCGCATTTACTAAAACGATATCATATGGCTTTAATAAATAATTCTTCCCTTCAATGGAGTAATTAATATTTCCCTTAAGTAATATCATGATTTTATTAAAATCATGATAGTGAAAGGAAAATTCTTTCCTTTCTTTATCAAGAATGTGAAATATTTTGAAATCATCCTCTAGGTATCCTAGTTTTTGAAAATCATTCATATGAAATCTCCATTCTATATTTACTCATCTAATCATTTTTCAATTACTCTCAACTATCATTTTCAATTATTCTCAACCATCGTTTCCAATCATTCAAAAAGCCCTTCCCAATCCTTCTACAATTCATTTACAAGCGTTCAACCGTTCAACAAATAACTTCCTATCCTTCTACGATTCATATACATATGTTCAACAAATCACTTCCAATTGTTCTACAAATCCCTTTCAATCGTCCAACAATTCATTCCAATCATTCAACAAATCACTTCCAATCCCTCTACAAATCACTTCCAATCGTTCTACAATTCACTTTCAATCATTCAGCAAATCATTCCCAATCATTCAATAAATTACTTCCAATCGTTCAAAATGCTGTTCCCGATCGTTCTATATTCATTCCCAATCGTTCGCAAATCATTTGTATATATTTAAAAAGGCAGGCTCCTTAGCACACTTACTTAATGCAAGCTTGGTTATCTCCCCTATTCGACAAAGTTTATAACCCATAGCCACTTATAAATAATTATATAGCATTATATGCAAGTTTCATAGCATTTTAGTTATATTTTTACAATAAAGTGTTTTATATAATAGAATTACAAGATAGAATTTCTATTAAAGGAGGAATCATCATGCAACTGACTGGTGTTTGGCTTCCCATCATAACTCCCTTTAAAAATGGTAAGATAGATTTTGACTCATATAAGAATTTAATTGATCATTATATGAATACAGGAATCAGTGGGATCATTCCCCTAGGTACTACCGGAGAAGTCCCAACCCTTAGTGATTTTGAATTCGAAGAAATGATCGAAATGACCATGGAATATGTAAACGGAAAACTTCCCGTCTATGTAGGTGTGGGAGGAAACAATACTGCAAAAGTACTAAAGAAGATTCAAATCGCTGAATATTATGATATACAAGGAATCCTATCGGTATGTCCTTATTACAATAAACCAAGCCAAGAAGGAATTTATCAACATTTTAAAGCCATAGCAGAAGAGACCGATTTAAATATTATATTATATAATATCCCTTACCGTACTGGTGTGAATATAGAAAACGAAACCATCCACCGATTAGCAGCCATCAAAAATATTATCGGTTTAAAAGATGCTTGTGGGGATATAAAACAAACAATGTCCTTACTAATGGAACCTCCAGAGAATTTTTTCATTCTAACTGGGGAAGATATCTTTTTCTACCTCACTCTAACCATGGGAGGTCATGGAGGAATTCTTGCATCCTCCCATATAAAAACCGAATTGTTTGTTAAGGTATATAAAAAGATCAAAGAAGAAAATGATCATGAGGCTGCCTTTGATCTCTGGAAAGAACTCTACGACTTCATTCCATTATTATTCAAAGAGCCTAATCCTACTCCAATTAAATACTGCTTGTCAGAACAAGGCCTCATCCAATCTCCTGAAGTAAGACTTCCATTAACCCAGATAACAGAATCCTTAAAAAAACAGTTGGATCAAACTGTATTAGAGAAAATGCTGATTTATGTTTGATTATTTAAGTTGAAAACTGATATCTGTTTTATTGTTACATTGAAAGCTGTTATATGTTTATTGTTAAGTTAAAAGCTGATTTATGTTTAATTGCTCCGTTGAAATAGGAAGAATCTGATAGAAAATTGAAAAGGGTACGCAGATATGAACCAAGGAACTGCTCCCTACTACGTAGACAAGTGAAATAACAAAAACTTGTCACTTCGGAGGGAGCAGTTCAAACACACTGTGTATGGTTATATCTATGTACCCCTATATATTTATAATAACTGACCCTGCAGTGAAGGTTGATCTTTATTACAAGTTATCCTATATCAATGATGCAATATTTAAATGATGTAATATTATAGATGATTTAATATTACGAATAATGTAATATTACAAATAATGTAATATTACAAATAATGCATCATTATGAATGATGCATTATTTATCTTTGATTGCCTCATTTTATAGATTTTCAACTGCTGCTCTTTCAATAGCAAGTCCCTTGATGTAACGCTTCATAAACTCATTAAAGCCTTCCACATCCTCGGGATCTGGATTCATGGTTTCTCCCATTTTACCAGCAAAAATCTTATTGTTCAAATAATCTTCTAAGCTTTCGTTCTCTCCCTTGTTAATCATAAAGGAAGCAAGTAAAGCAATACCCCATGCTCCACCTTCACCAGCAGTTTCCATTACCGTAACAGGAGCATTAATTGCTGCTGCCATAATGCTTTGGCCAACTCCTTTGGTCTTGAATAATCCACCATGGCCAAGGATTTTGTCTAGTTTAACCCCTTCTTCTTTTAGTAGAATATCTAAGCCAATTTTCAGGGCTCCTAATGCGGTATATAGATTAACTCTCATGAAATTCGCTAAGTTAAACTTGCTATCAGAGGAACGAACAAAGAGTGGACGACCTTCTTCAAAGCCTGTGATATGCTCACCGGAAAGATAACCATAAGACAATAAACCACCACAATCTTTATCTCCCTCTAATGCCTTGTTAAATAAGGTGCCAAATAATTGATTTGCGTCACACTCAAGACCCATAGCTTTTGCAAATTCGTTGAACAGTCCTACCCATGCATTGATATCGGATGAGCAGTTATTGGAATGAGCCATAGCTACCAAGTTACCAGTTGGTGTTGTAACTAGGTCAATTTCAGGATGTACTTTGGACAATTCCTTCTCCAGTACAATCATAGCAAATACGGATGTACCTGCAGACACATTACCTGTACGCTGTGCAATACTGTTGGTTGCTACCATACCAGTACCTGCATCTCCTTCTGGAGGACAAAGTAAAATTCCTGCTTTTAAATCTCCTGAAGGATCCAGTAACTTTGCTCCTTCTTCTGTAAGTTCACCTGCTTTTTCACCTGCTAATAATACCTTAGGTAGAATATCCCCTAAGTTCCATGGAAGGTTTTTAGGAGCAACTAAATCATCGAATTGTTGAATCATACGAGCATTATAATCTTTGGTTGCTAAATCAATGGGGAATACTCCCGATGCTTCACCAACGCCCAAAACTTTTTGACCAGTTAATTTCCAATGAATATATCCTGCTAAAGTAGTCAAGTAATCGATATCGGAAATATGTTCTTCCTCATTTAAAATTGCCTGGTATAAATGGGCAATACTCCATCTTTGAGGAATATGAAACTGAAATAGCTCTGTTAACGCCTTTGATGAGGCCTCTGTAATATTATTTCTCCAAGTACGGAATGGCACTAAAAGCTCGCCATCTTTGTTAAAGGCCATATAGCCATGCATCATAGCACTAAAACCAATGGCACCAACGGTTTCAATGGTTACACCATACTTTTCTTTTGCATCTTCTTTCATCTTTTGATAACTATCTTGCAAACCTGTCCAGATGTCTTCTAAACTATAAGTCCAGATGTTGTTAATATAGCTGTTTTCCCATTCATGGCTACCGGAAGCAATGGGTGAATTATCCTCACCAATTAGTACTGCTTTTATTCGGGTAGAACCAAACTCAATACCAAGGGCTGTCTTTCCATTGATGATGGAATTTTTAATATCAGATGCTACGAATCCCATGTTTGAAATCCTCCATATTTATTCATTTTTTATTACATGTCTAATTAAAATATAAACTAAATCATACCAGTTTTCAAGTGTTTTATCATATGTTGATTATTTACTAGTTAATTACTTTATACGGATATATGCTACTTCATCCTTAGAATTTATGTTATGGATTTGTAGCAAATATTCATCGCTCAATTCAGCCACATGAAAGACAACAACACCATCGTCACTGAATTTAGGAGCCATCGGATTCTTATAGGCATTCTCATAAATAAAAGAGAGTCTTTGTCAAGGGAAGCCTTGTCTTCACCTATATGATCACTTTCCCCTTTTACCAAATATATAGAAACCATTGAATTTGACAAGGTCATGGATTCTTTGTCTATCTCCACATCAAATATGATAGGTGCATCTTCTCCCTTATCATTTCCAATTTGAATGGTATTCTCCTTGATCCATTTATAGTCCATGCTATTCATGGCAACGCTAACTTTCGTATCATAAAATTCCATTACTGTTCCCGGTGAGAAAAGCATTTTCAAAAGACTGTACTGTAGACTTTCTAAAAAATTATTAGAACTTTTTGATTCTATATTGGTAACTGTCCATTTCCCAATAATATCCTTTCTTCCACTGGATGAACATCCCGATAAAAGGGTAATAATCATTGTTAAAATGAAACCATATAACAAAATCTTTTTCTTCATTCTAATCCTCCTTTTTTAGCAACCTTTGTATGATATACCATAATTCGACATAATTCAATCCAGGCCTTTCTATAACAAGAATGTTATTGATCTAGTAGATACAGTAAACTAAGTTTTAGGAAAGAAAGGATCTTTATAAAAAGGATGTTCCTAATCTAGCTTCTGAGTTAAATAAAAAATTTGGCATCCTACCATTTACTCTGGTAAGATGCCAGCATTTTTTCTTTTTCTATTTTGTGGATTCCTTTAATATTACTTCATATTTCTTAATAATTTTGCTACAATTCATATCTCCATTAATTCGACTAAACAAGGCCCGACAGGCTTCAATACCTAACTCTTTGATGTTAAATTGTAAGGTGGTAATCGATGGTGTCCGATTTTCAAGCATTGTACTATTAAAATATGATGCTAATTTTATATCTTGGGGTACTTTAATACCTTCTTTTTTGAAAACCTTAAGTACATTTGTGCATATTGAATCATCCATACACACAATTACATCCACATCTTGTTTCACTAACTCCATAGCATATTTTTCTATGGTAATACTGTTTTGTGCATTCATATAAACAATTTGCTTATCCACTGATAAACCATGTTCCTTATGAGCATCTTCATAACCCCTATATCGGTTTAAGGTAACAATATGGGTTTCACTACCACCAATTAAGCCAATGCGGCGAAATCCCTTCATTATTAAATATGAGGTCATTTCCTTGCAAGCCTCTCTATGGTCATTGTCAACTTGAATAACCTCTTTATTAATCGATGTTCCGATGGTAGCAAAGGGAACTTTCTTTTCTAATAAGTACTGTTCTTTTTTATCGTCAAAAAGGGTTCTGGTTAAAATTACTCCATCCACCTTATGGTTTTCAACAATACGTTCCAGTTGAGACATATCATCTTCATAACAGATACACATAAATACATCATAATTTTGTGATGATGCATATTCACTAATTCCAATCATACATTCCTGGAAAAACGGTAAATCTACTAGATTATAATCTCCCGGAATGACTGCTGCAATATTGAAGGTTTTTGATTCTGCCAGACTCTTAGCAATAAAGTTTGGGGTATAGTTATGCTCCTTGATATATTGCAATATTCTTTTTCTAGTCGCTTCACTAATTCTACCATTTCCCGATAGGGTTCTGGACACGGTTGACTTTGAAACACCCAGAGCATTTGCAACATCACTTATGGTTAATCGTTTTTGATTATCCACTTTTTTATTATTTTGATCCATTCATATTCCTCTTTCATTGTTCATTCGATTTTCACAAAGATTTATGTATTAAGAATATTCTAACTCAATTTGATTGCCATTTCATCTCATAAAAAAACTTTTTAATCATCCAATTGGCTATCACGAAAGGCTTTCATTGCCTTGGAAATCTTTAATACCTTGGGTGAAATCTCCCTTGATGCTCCCAAGGGATAACCATCGGGTAGCACCGATGCATTTGCTTCCGGCTCCCAATAGAACACTCCAGATCCTCTACCCCCAGGAACACACTTGACCGCATTAATGGTTGCACGAAGGAGATGATATGTATTTGTTTCATCGGAATCATAACCACCCACTTCACAAACCATAACTTCTTTATGATAACTTGAAGCTACATCGTTCAAGTTGTTTTTTAAGGCATCCATATTCTCCTTGTAATCCGTTCCAATCCAATATGGATAATATGAGAAACCAATCACATCTGTTTTACCGCCATGGTGCTTAAGGAAATTATCAAAAAACCAACGAAAGGTAGCATTATTATGTCCATCTGCCAAATGAGTCACCACTTTTGATGCTTCATTGACACTTTTAACAGCATCATAGCCGCTGTTTAGCAACTCAGTCAAATGAGAAAAATTATTATCATTGCTCGCCCCATGGGGCAAAAGTATTCCACTATTAATCTCATTGCCTACCTGAACCCACTCAGGATAGATTCCCAAATCAACCAACTTTGACATTACATCATGGGTGTGATTGTAGACATCCTGCACTAACTCAGAAAATGAATGGGTCAACCAAGCCTCGGGAATGTCTTGATACTCTGGATCAGCAAAATGATCGCTGTAGTGAATATCCACCATAATCCGAAAGCCCATTCCATTGGCTCTTTGAGCCATCTTTAATAAGGAATGTGTGTCTGTATATCCCAAATAACAGGTTACCCCATTATTCTTCTTCCACTGAAAACTAGAAGGAGGATTGACAAAGACCCGTAGCCGAATGGAATCGATCCCAAAATCCCTTAGTATCTGTAATGCATCTTTCGGCTCACCCTCATGATCCAACCAGATTACTCCCTGATCTTCCAGTTGGCTTAACCAACCCACATCGGCACCGTATGCAAAATTACTACCTGTTTTGTTTGGGTTACTCATGTTAATCCTCCTTTAATATTAANAATTATATACGATCATATAATCCGATTTTATTGATTCCATATATTAATTATTTTAATCATCCTGCATTTAATCAAATTCCGTAATTCGATCCAGCATTCTGCGATATCGAAATCGCACCATTTCATTTTTCTCTAAGACATCCTTTTCATCTCCAGTATATTGACAACGCAAGCAATAGTATTCGTCCTTCTCCTTATCATAAAACATATCGATATCGATGTCTCTCATGAAACATGAAGGACATCTGTAATTTAATCTGCCTTTTCCAGATTGAGCCATGTTGCAAATACCTCCTTATCTTTCAATGTCGTAGTATATCCCAAAGTAAACATCGGAGAAAAAGCATAACCTTCCTTAATGTATCCAACAACCTCGGCCTTACTACTAGTCATGGAAACTTTCGTTTCAATCTGTGGCACAATTGCCTGTGTAATTGTAGCCCCTTCTAGAAAATGTTCACGACATCGATACTGATAATCTATAAACTTACTTTCTTCATTATTTTTACACTCTAAACGTATTCCGGTCATATCCTCTGGATATTCTGTTGTACCATAACAGGCTACCATATATTCATCTAATTGTACTTCAGCCTTGGAATCTGACATCTCTAGGATGGTTCTTTCAATTTTTATGCTAGAGCTTCCTTCTTCAAAATAAATCTTTGTCTGTAGCTTAATTGTTAAATCACAAAACTCTATCTCTACCGGTTTTAGTGTTAGAATACGCACGGAACCTTCCTGTGAAAAAGTAGCCTTGGTTCTACATAAGCAAAGATCAACCTCTTCCCCTTTGTATGTTAACCTTGCACTACGTATGGTGCCTTCACCGGCATAATGAGTAAAATATCCTGCCCGATATTTTTCTTGTATTAAGAACGGATATGATGCATCTGCGATATGCTTTGTACCAATCCCAACTGGTCTTACTAGTTTTGCTACATAGGGGCGAAGATCAACAATCGCTCCCCCCTGATCCATATTCACGCATGCTCGGAAAAAGGGATCACAGTACCAGAACAATTGCTTATCAGAACCATACAGAATATCCTTCCATAGTGCACATTCTGGTTCTGTATAGGTCTTTTTTTGTCGATAATAATCTGCAAATTCCGACATGGTCATATCCGTGAGTTTTCCTTCTTTTTTTAACTGACCATAGTATGCCATACCATCATCATAACTCTTTGCTAAAAGTTCATAGGGTGCTTCCCATCTCCCCATCTTGTTTAACCAACCCGGCCCTACAAACATCATATTATAAGCAAAACCATTATTGAACTTTGCCAGATGCCGGTATTGATCAATAATATTATATAGATAAGGATACTGTCCATCCTTATAAATCATCCCCCGAAGCACATTTTGTGGATGAGTTCCAAAGTTGGATCCATTCCCATCATAGCAAGCGATTAAATCACGGGACAAGTGGGGAATTGCAACAATTCCACTATCCTCTAATTCATTCGCCGCTGGAGCATGAGTATTTTGTTTTGACGGTATCCAAGGGTTCCAAGGACCTCCGTCCAAAAAAGTATACCATGAATTATTGCATGTATGATAAGCCTTAGGACCCTCCTCCCAGCAGGATGCAACAGCACATTTTACCGAAGGATACTTTTCTTTGATATAATTAATCAGGTCTGCATCCATATAGTAGGATCCCGTGGATTGAGGATAGAAACCAAATCTTTGATAAAACTTTTCGAATACATCATTTACTATGGATTTTTTATCTTCCAGAGAAAACAACCAAATACAAAATTCTTTCGTTTTATACTTATCCCTAAATTCTTTGCATGGTAAACCAAGCAAGGATAAGGCAATTTCGTCACCATACACTTCATGGTGCTCTTTGGCTATTGTAACCGCTTCATCATTAAACAAACTGGCATAGGTCATCTGAATCGTTGTTTTTAAACCATATTTGTGTGCAGTATCTTGCTGAAATCGAAAGATATCTAAAGATTCCTTTAGTAAATCTTTTCTTGTTATATCCTCCTGTTTTCCATGACCTGTAACCTTTTCAGCATATTCTGGAACCATCTCAGGCCTATGTATAATATTCAAAACAAATTTATCCATTTTAACTTCTCTCCGTTTTCATTTTTGTAACCTTCTAGTTTAATAACTTTAATAACCCATGGTTCTGAACTTTCTTGTTATATGTTTCTTATTTTATTGTCTACTTTGCAGCTGTATAAGCAGTATATGGTCACCATAAGCAGTGACCATATCCCACTTTTTTAAAACTTGGCAAGTTTATACACTAGACAGAATTTAAGCTTAATTATTATCAACGAAGGCTGCAGCTTGAGCTTTTATTTCCTCATAAATTGTATTGATTCCTGCATTCTCCAATTGTTTTCTCAACTCGCTAATGGCCTTATCAACATCTCCTGCCATTCCATAAATAATTGGATTATAATATTGCGCTAATACGGTGTCCACTGCAGCAATTTCAGAACTTACCTTTGAACTATCAAAGGTAAATCCATCATAGATATGGTCTGGCTTAACATTTTCGTTCCATAAATCAGTCAAAGCAATCGCTTTAAGATCTGGAATCGTAGGGTTTTCATTATATTTAGTACGTTTGATCTCCATATTGGTCCAACCCCAGTTACAGTTACTGTCTACACCATAGTCAGAGGATTTCTCTAATTCTATAAACTGATCATCACCAACTGCTTCCCAATGAACTCCTTCCACACCTAACATGGCAAGGTCAAAGACTTCAGGATTCGTATAGAACTCATTTAATACCATCATGGCACGTTCTTTGTTTTTACTGGTTGCATTAATTGCTATACCATTATTAATATAAGGATTTACTCCTTTCGGTATATGGGAGGCAATATCAACAACAGTACATTTCCATTCGGGATGTTCCTGATTTGCCTGGTTTGCATACATCTGGCAAGTACCAAGGTTCCATACCATGGAAGCTGCTGTTCCCTTTAAGAAACTGTCCTGACGTTCTTCTGTTGTAGCCATGGAGTCTGCAGACCAGAACCCTTTATTGTACATATCATGAACCGCATTTGCATATTCTATAAAACCATCCCAATCTAGGGCAAAGCTAATAGATAAATCATCTGGATCGATTGTATTAAACACAAATAACTCAGCAGGTGTACCACCTACAGTATCTACACCTTTATGTAAATAAAATGGATAGAGAAGGCCACTTCCCTGGGTGCCCAAGGGGGTAATACCTGTTTCATTTTCCGCAACTTTCTCATAGAAATCAATTAATTGATTCCAACTGGTAATGTCACTAAATCCATACTTCTCCATTAAATCGCCCCGAACTGCCAGCACATGAACCGCAAATTCATTCTGATAATTCGGTACCATATATACCTTATTATCCACTAAGGCCTGGCTCCAACCTGCTTCAGGTACAACTTCCCAAATATCAGGGGCATAGGTTTTAATAAAATCCTCGGTAAGTTCATAAAACCCACCCATGGAAGCCGTTTCTTCATAATGACCCCAGCTAGAAGCAGTAAAAATCAAATCAAAGTCCTCGCCACCTGAAAATAGCAATGAATATCTTGTATCATGATCACTCCAAGAAAGGAAATCAACCTCAACCGTTGCATTAACTTTCTCTTTTAATATTTTATTGATTTCAGAATATACCAAATCAAAATCTTTTGTTCTGTCTCCCAACAAATACATCTTCAATTTTACTTCTTTTGAAATATCTATGCCCTTATATGTAAGTCCCCCTGATGTATCATTATCATCTTTTGTTTTACCGTTATCCGTTTTCTTGTTATCATCCGTTGTTACAGGTTGATTTGTTTCTTTATCCTTGTCATTTGACTTACAACCCGCTAACATAGCAACAAGCAAAGCGATTACCATGACTATGGATAACAATCTCCTTTTCATAATACCCTCCTTTACATTAAATAAAATATTTTCTATTATAAATCCTTAGGGATTTATCACAGTTAAAAACCACCCCATGGGCATCTGCCTTAAGATAACTACTCCTAACCCTTTACTGCCCCAATGGTAATCCCTTGTACAAAATATTTTTGCACAAAGGGATACAAAAAGATAATCGGACCGGTAACCACTACGGTCAAAGCCATCTTTAAGGACTGAGTCGGTAAGGACATCGCTGATGTAACGGAACCACTCACCTGCCCGGATTCAATAATCCGTTTATAGGCCTCTATATTATTTACTTGCTGATATAGAAAGTACTGTAATGGATACATTTTTTCCTTATTAATAAAAAGCATAGCGCTATACCAATCATTCCAATATGCCAAGGCTATAAATAGTCCAACTGTGGCCATGGCAGGCTTAATTAAGGGAATTACCACTTTGCACAAGATACCAAATTCTCCGCACCCATCGATTTTTGCCGCATCAATTAAAGAGTCCGGAATTCCCATAATATAGCTTTTCATAATAAGTAAATTAAAAACACTAAATAATAAGGGTAGCAACATAGCCAAATAGTTATCCTTCAAGCCTAATACTCGATTCATCAGTATAAAATATGGAACCAATCCCCCGTTAAATAACGTTGTAAAGTAAAAAAAGAAAGAAAATTTATTTCGCCATTCGAATTCTTTTCTAGATAGAACATATGCGGTCATAACCTGCATAAACAATCCTATGACAGTACCTACGATGGTTAGCCCTATGGTCACTCCATAGGCTCGTAACACGACAATCGGTTCCTTAAAAACTGTTTCATAAGCTTTTAAACTAAACTCCTTCGGTATAAGGCTAAAACCGTATTTTGTGATTGCATCTTCCGATGTAAAGGAAGCTGATACCACCATAACAAAAGGAATTAAGCAAAATAAAGCTACCATTCCATTGATTGTATAGGCTAGGAAGGAAAGTATTTTTTCATCCTTACCTTTACGGATTTTATTTGATATCTTTCCTACATTTCTTTTCATGGCGCCCTCCCTAGAATAAGGTATAATCTTCGCTATAAACACTTACTAATTTATTTGCAGCCAGTATAGTAATAAAGCAAAGAACTGACTGATATAAACCCACAGCTGCAGACATCCCAAAATCCTTATTGGTAATTAATGCTCGGAATGTCAGGGTATCAATAACATCTGTATAGTTATAAAGCAAACCATTATTACCAACCAAATTATAAAACATATCAAAGTTACCGCGGAAAATTCCACCCACTGCTAACAAAAGCAAGATCATTACGGTAGGTGCCATGAGGGGTATGGTAATCCGAAAGATACGTTGAAATACATTCGCCCCATCAATTTCTGCAGCCTCATAAATGGAAGTGTCAATTCCCATAATGGCTGCAAGGTACATAACCGATCCATATCCGACACCTTTCCAAGCATTAAAAAGTGTTAAAATTAAGGGCCACAAAACCCCTGTGGTATAAAAATTAATCTTTGTTCCACCAAGCTTAGAAATAATTCCATTGACAAAACCATAATCATAGCTTAATAAATTAAATGATATTACGGATACAATAACCCAGGAAATGAAATAGGGAAGAAACATAATAGATTGTGAAATCTTTCGAAAATACTTATTCTTCAATTCCGTTAAAAGGATAGCTACCGTCATCTGGAGAAATGTATTGAACGCGATAAATAACAAGTTATATAAAACGGTATTCCGAGTCACTGTCCAAGCCTGACCCGACTTAAAAAAGAACTCAAAATTCTTAAACCCATTCCATGGACTCTTAAAAATTCCACCAGCGTATGTATATTTTTTAAATGCTAATATAATTCCCACCATAGGTCCATAACTAAATATCAAGGTATATATGACTGCAGGAAGTAACATCAGCAAAAATATCCGATATTTTTTCACCTTATACCAAAATCCATGTTTTTTCATTCTGTTTTCCCCCAACACTCCCAAAGTTTGTATCAAATAAAATTCTTATATTACATTGCTCAACCGGTTGCTCATATTCTATTATACCATTATATGGAATTATTTCAATTGTATAATTTATTATATTTTCAAGTATTTTTTTGTTAAAATCATACAAAGAATTTGCAAAAAAAGCGCAATATTTTGCGCAACAAAAATAATATTTCTTTAATCATCCTGATTATATTTAAAATATTTTCAAATACATTTTTATAAAACGGGATTTTATACTATTTGGATATAATTATTTTGAAACATGTCTAGCAGAAGTAGTGAAACTTTGATAAAATAAATAAGCTTGATTCATTGATTACACAAGGCCGAAAATACCAAACAAGAATCCAAGCATACTATTATAAAATTAAGGTGATAAAGAATGACTGGCGAAAATGAAGTACAAAAGAATCTAATGAAGGATGAAAAAAAGCATTTTTATAAGCTTGTGTTTTCCTTAGTACTACCAATGGCACTACAAAACCTCATCAATGTAGGTGTAAATGCTGCCGATGTAATCATGCTTGGTAANGTAGGAGAAACTTCTATCTCTGCTGCCTCACTGGCTGGACAGGTACAATTTATAATGACACTTATTTTATTCGGCATTACCTCAGGGGCTGCTGTTTTAACAGCTCAATATTGGGGTAAAAGAGATATTCGAACCATAGAAAAGCTGCTCGCCATAGCCATGCGATTTGCTTTGATCGTATCTATTTTATTTACCATTGTTGTGTTATTATTTCCCATTCCAGTTATGCGTATATTTTCTAACGAAATGGATGTCATTGAGCAAGGGGTAGAATATTTAAGAATCATTGCCTTTTCCTATATACTTGTATCCATAACCATTATATATCTAAATATCATGCGTAGTGTGGAACGGGTTATCATTTCAACCTTGGTTTATCTGATTTCTCTTATTGTTAATATTATACTAAACGCTATTTTGATTTTTGGAATGTTTGGTCTAGAACCCATGGGCCTAAGAGGTGCGGCTCTCGCTACATTGGTTGCTAGAATTGTAGAATTTATTATCGTTTTTTTCTATGCCAAATTTAAAAACCGAGTAGTACGCTTTCATCTAAAGGATTTATTCCTAAAAGATGGATTGTTAATGAAGGATTTCCTTATCTATTCGATACCTGTAATGATGAACGAATTAATTTGGGGTACTGGAACCTCTGTTAATGCAGCTATTATTGGACGTCTAGGTAAATCGGTGGTAGCAGCCAATTCTGTTACCCAAGTGACAAGGCAATTATCCATGATCATCGCCTTTGGTGTAGCCAATGCAACGGCTATCATCATCGGGAAAGCAATCGGAGAAAATAAAGAAGCCCTGGCAAAATTATATGCCAAACGTTTGGTTCGCTTAACCATTATACTAGGAATTCTTTCTTCCTTTGTGATTCTTATTGTAGGGCAGATTGCGAAGCAAAACCTAACCCTAAGTGAGGAAGCAAAATCCCATCTGACTTTCATGATTTTTGTTATGTCCTACTTTGCCCTTGGCCAAGCATATAATACAACCATGGTAGTCGGTGTCTTTCGTGCCGGTGGCGACACCAGATTCGGTTTAATTATTGATGTTGCAACCCTTTGGGGATGTTCCATCTTCTTTGGTGCCCTTGCAGCTTTTGTATGGAAGTTACCAGTTCCAATCGTTTATATGATTTTAATGAGTGATGAAGTTATAAAATTACCATTAACCACGATACGCTACAAAACAATGAAGTGGTTAAAAAACGTTACTAGGTAAATAGTTTTAGGCTGTGTCAATTGTTTATTCGGGTACTAAAATTCCCTTACATTTTGACACAGCCTCTACTTTTATCGTAGATTTATTTTTCTAATCTCGGAAATATTGATGTAATTCTCTTTGTTTCCCTCAAGTCGATAGTAAACTTCAACATTAATATAGAAATATTGACTTAACTCTCTTCGTTTCTGTATATTTGCTTCTGTAATATCAGTTTCTGTATATTGGTTTCTGTATATTGGTTTCCGTATATTGGTTTCTGTATATTGGTTTCTGTATATTGGTTTCCGTATATTGGTTTCTGTATATCTGTTTCTGTATATTGGTTTCTGTATATCTGTTTCTGTATATTTGTTTGTATGTTTGTTTCTGTATATTTTTCTGTAATTAATCCGTTGATTCCTAGATTATATCTAAATCCTCACCCTCAATTTTATAGATTTCATCCAAGGGCAGTCTTTTTTCTACGATTTGTATTATGCGTGAAGTCAAGTCTAATTTAGACACCATACCCGTAAAACGTATATACTCTCCCTTATCATCCAAGCTATCTTTATCTTTTTGAAAATATACTACTGTTATAATTGGATGTTGACCTTTGGATAGTAGTTGTTCCATCTTTCCCAGTTGTAAATCCAAAAACTCTTTCGATTCCTCCGATAATTCGATCCGCGCTACAACGATTTTTTGTTTGGCTGCAATTGCCTCCTCATAACCCTTTAGGGCTGCAAAGGGAGCAAATATCTTTGCTCTGTTTTCTATCGTCATTCTCGGATGCTTGATTCTATCGGAACTTTTCAAGGGATATTCCATATGAATAATATCATCGTATTTATTTGTAACCTTAGCTTCCAAGGAAAGCAACTTTTTTACCATATCTAATCTCTCCTATGCTTTGTGACCACCAATCTGCTTATTTCTTTCCATTGTAGTAGCGCCCTCTTCCAAATTGATCCCTTTTAAGATGGCATTCTTTCCAAACTTCTTTTTTATACGAAGCATGGCTTCTTGCATCTTACGTTCTTTTTCTAGTTCCACGGGATCTGTAAATAAATCGTATTGCTCATACCTTTCTTCCACAAGATTATTGGCACCAAGAGTCACTCGTCTAATCAAGAGCTCCTTGGATACGATTCGATCATAGAGCTCCAAAACCGCTGCCATAATTTTCCTAGTACTACTACTTGTGGTACCAAGATTTGCAGTTCCATGGGCAGATTTGGGTACTGCCCTTCCATAAGGATCATAAGTAACCGCTCCTTTGTATTTTCCATCATCAAGACTAGTTCTGTCATAGCCAATGGTCAAGGTTAAACTATCCGTCACCAAGCCCTTATCCACAAGTTCAAGAACCAGTAGCTCTGTCATTTCCTTTACAATAATTCTTGCCTTATGAAAATCATAGGGATATTGTAAAACTTGTCCCGAAGAAATGCTATTGGTCATGGGCTTATAGGATTTAATTTCCTTCATGGTACAGGGCTCATATCCCCATGCATGGTCAATTAAAAGTTCCGCATCGATACCAAACATTTTATACAAGAGATCCTCATTATGCAATGAGACTCTAGCAAGATCACCCATGGTATAAATACCGCTATTTTCAAGTCTTTTAGCAATCCCTCTTCCAATTCTCCAAAAGTCCGTAAGGGGTCTGTGATCCCACAATAATCTGCGGTATGTCATCTCATCAAGTTCGGCAATACGCACTCCTCTGGCATCTGCTTCCACATGCTTTGCAACAATATCCATAGCCACTTTTGCTAAGTATAGGTTGCTTCCAATACCTGCAGTTGCTGTGATTCCTGTTTCCTTTAATACATCATGAATTATTTTTACTGCCAGATCCTTTGCAGACAGCTGGTAAAGATCTAAATAATTAGTCACATCCATAAAACACTCATCAATGCTGTATACATGAATATCTTCNGGACTGATATATTTTAGATAAACGGAGTAGATCTCTGCGGATACTTCGATATAACGTGCCATCTGAGGCGATGCAATAATATATTCTACCTCTTTCCCTGTTTTCTCTTTATATTCCTTCAGCTTTTGTTGAACCTCAAATAGTCGGGCTCTGCCTGGTATGCCGTAAGCCTTCAAAGATGGAGAGACCGCAAGGCAAATGGTTTTTTCTGTTCGACTGGGATCAGCCACCACTAGGTTCGTAGTCAGTGGATTTAACCCTCGATCTATACACTCCACGGAGGCATAAAATGATTTCAAATCAATCGCAATATATACAGGATTCCTGGCTCTTACTTTTGTATTTGACATCTTTACCTCCTCCTTCTATATTTTAATCGTGTTTCTTATAGATATTTTCTTTCATGCATTTCCTATAATTTGAATTTTATACTTTTTATCTGGTAACTTTCCTCTTCTATTAAAAAGTATACTGATTATATTTATACAATGTCAATGCTTTATTGGAGATTGTTGTTCTAATTTCAGTACCGAAATAGGGTTTGTTTAAAGGACATCTTAAAAGCACCCTATCATTTCTGATAAGGTGCCGCTAGCTTACTTCTTTTATATTGATAATCTATTCTGTCTATTCATAACTTCCTATTTCTTACCGGACTAATCCCTGTAGCTTTAACTGTTAGAGCTACTGTTAGAGCTTAAGGTAAATCATTAAACATTTGCATCTGTTGCAAAGGCCTCTGAACCTATTGGTGAAATTGTGACATAAAGGCGCAAGACATTTTCACCGGTATTGATCACCTGCAAACTTTCCTGTCCATCCACCTGCATCAACTGCCCCACCTGCAAGGAGCTTTCTTTTCCATCCGTAACTACCTTAGCATTCCCTTCCATGACCTGGAGTAAAAGCGTTGATTCTAGATGTGTATGACCCGGCAGTATTTCACCTTTTGCAATGTTTAAAACAAAGGCTATTACATTATCACTTTTGTAGATCATCCGTTTGGCGATTTTTCCTTCAGGATCATGATAATAGTCGTTAAAAGTATATTTGTTCATAAAAAAACCCTCCTTTAACTTAAGCTTAAAGATTAATATACCCAAAGAGAGGATATGCTATCATGTTCTATGGCATGGTATTTGCACATCTACCCATGGATAGAAAATCAATTAATTTTCAATAAATTTATAAAGTTCATCTTCTTCTCTTTGTAAGCGTTTTTCAATCGCCTGCAAGATATCTGTCGTATCTTGGTTTAAGCTTGATTGATTCAGTAAAATTTTTGTTTTTGTATTATACTTATCCTTATAAAGAACGAATTTTTCTGCAAGATCTCCCATTTCATTTTGGTAGTCTATTGCTAATTCCTTTACCCCTTCATCTTCACTATCTTGTAAACCAGGATATAAATATTTATCCTCCATAGATAAATGAATTTTTATGATTCCTGCAAGAGTACTTATGTGTCTTGCCATTTCTCCTGCATTCTCTTCAATGTCATCGATCTTTAAAAGTGATTTAATCGTTGTTATTTCTGCTTCCACTCTCTTATGCTGTTCCAAGTAATTGTTTAAATTCATCCTTGTCACCTCACTATCTAACGATAATAGTAATCATATAGTTTATTTAAATTTCTCTGTCAAAGTACCATAATCCTAAAAATAAAATCCCTATCATGAATACCTGGTCAATTATGATTCCAATCACTAGACACTCCCCACAATAACTATAATATCCACTATGAATTTAATGTCCACTATGACTATAATATCCGCTATGACTATAATATCCACTATGACTATACTAACATATTGGCCAAGGGTTTTATGTAGCACCTGCTACATAAAGCACATGTTTTTCCATACTAAATTGTTATTACATTGACATTTATACCACCTGATAATAATGGCATATTATGTCAGTTTACAAAGGTGCAGCAGTAATTTATAATAAAAGAGCGCAACTTACTATATATGTTATATACCCATATTCTAGTAGGTTGCGTAAATTATTATATTGACAAAAATAGGGTGGAGAAGCATTTCTGGACAAACCAACTTATTAGCACTCAATGCTTCCATTGAGGCAGCAAGAGCCGGTGAAGCAGGAAGAGGTTTTGCTGTTGTAGCCAATGAAATTAGAGTTTTGGCGGATAACACCAGAAATACTGTCAGTCATATTCAACAAAGTAATGATTTTGTTATAAATATGTTAATGAGCTAAGTAACAATGCAAATAATATGTTGGAATTTATAAAAACAACCGTATTGTTAGACTATGATAAACTTTCAAATACTGGTGAACAGTACAATAAAGATGCAACCGTTATTGATGATATCTTATTAAGCTTCGCTAAAGATGCAGCAATTTTTCAAAACACTGTTAATGATGGGAATGGTTTCTGCCATCCACAAATCTTAATATGATTTTCTTTACCTCTCAATAGAGGAAACCCTCTATTGCATGTAGTAAAACAGATATTTCATTATTTAATAATTCCTAAATTCTGCAGTTAGTTTAGGAATCACAAAAACACCCTACCACTTTTACATGATAGGGTGCTTATATATATTTCTTATACGTTCTCCAGTACAGTCTATTCTAATTGAATAAGGAAGAACAATTAAAATCTTAACAAAAACTAGTTGTTTAGAACTGCCTGTGCAGCGGCAAGTCTTGCAATCGGTACACGGAATGGTGAACAGGATACATAGGATAATCCTACCTTATGACAGAATTCAACTGTTGAAGGATCT
>JGI24710J26742_10000778_pt1 | contig 29892 bp, 20 predicted proteins | sample BioPla2DNA2_FD_26742 | JGI IMG/M metagenome (IMG submission 26742)
TGGACTTTAAAGCCAAAAAAGGATATCCACGACACCCCCTAAGGCAAAAACAGAGGGAAATCTTTTTGAAAGTCTTAGAAAAGATTTCAATAGGGAGTAAAAATTAATGTTTGTTTCAGTGCAAACACTAAGTTTTCTGGTGTGTTTGGCCGTAAAGGCATCAAAAAGCCAGGCGCTTCTGAAACTTCATACAAAAGAGAAGTTTTTGAGTGAAAAATGGGTGTTTTTTTGTGAATTGTAAATAAATGTTAATATAAATGGAGTTTTTCTGATATTATTGTAAAAAGAAAGATTATATTCAATAGAATGCAGAATTTAGATACATTTTTGTTTTTTGATATTGAATGGAATCCAAGTACAGATAAAGTTCGAGAGTTTGGTTTTGTGCTTGCAGATAAAGAGCACAAGGGTCCTTATCCAAATCCTTTATTAGAAGCTTTTGAAGAGGCAAAATATGTGGTGGGTCATAATATTTTAGACCATGATTTACCAGTTTTAAGTCGGTTGTATAAATTAAAAGTTTCAGAAGAATTGGTCCTTGACACTCTATTGTTGTCTTCTTTATTGTTTCCTTTAAAGCCTTTTCATGCCCTAAGAAAAGAATACATTCAAAGTCCAGAAGAGGCTTTTAATCCGCTTTTAGATGCTCTTTTGGTAAAAAAATTACTTTTAGAGTGCGTGAAAAAATGGGATACTTATGCGTGGCAATTGCAAATCTTGTTGTGGATGTTTTTAAGAAAAGAGACGGGTTTAGCTCCTTTTTTTAATTTAGTGACGATCAAAAATAAAGAGTCTAGGGAGGCCCAAAAAGAAGTCCAACAGTGGTTTCAAAGCCATTATCGGTCTAAAATTTGCTTTCAAAAGCCTTTTCAAGAAGAATGGAAACTATATAAGGTGGAGTGGGCTTTTTTACTCGCGTTGTTTTTTGAAGAGGGTGAGAGTGATTTTTTGCCGCACTGGATACAAAATAAATACCCTGCACTGGATGAGATCTTAAAGAATCGCCGACTTGTTTCTTGCAAAAATAAAAACTGTGCTTATTGTTCTAAAATCCTAGATCCTAAAGTACAGCTTAAAAAGTATTTCAATTACACCGAGTTTCGACGCTTTTCAAAAGAAGAAGAGACGCCATTGCAAGAAATTGTAGTGCAGTCCGCAATGGACAAAAAATCTTTTTTGGCGGTGTTTCCAACTGGAGGAGGTAAAAGTTTAACCTTTCAGTTGCCAGCTTTGATTGCAGGAGATTTGCTGGGGGCTTTGACCGTGATTATTTCTCCTATTCAAGCATTGATGAAAGATCAAGTGGATGTTTTAAGTATGCGACACCAGATAGATCAGGCGGTGTATATTAATTCTATGTTAAGCCCTTTGGAGAGAGCCCAAGCTTTTGAGGATTTATATGAAGCTAAAAAAAATATCTTGTATATTGCCCCAGAATCTTTGCGTTCAGAATCGATTTTTAAGTTGTTGTCGAATCGACGCATTGAGCGTTTTGTGCTAGATGAGGCCCATTGTTTTAGCTCTTGGGGGCATGATTTTAGAGTGGATTATTTGTATGTGGCTGATTTTATCAAAGATTTGATGCAAGCAAAAAACATTAAAACAGGGATTCCCGTCAGCTGTTTCACCGCGACTGCCAAAAAAACAGTGATCCAAGATATTCAAAATTATTTCAAAACTCGGTTGGATTTAGATCTAGAGCTTTTTAGCACAGAGGCCAAAAGGAATAATCTAACTTATGAGTTTTTGCCCGCTTCTGTTGATGCTAAAGATAGACAGGCAGTGCTTTTGAATGTGCTTAAAGAAGTTGAAAGGCCAAAAATTGTATATAGCTCTACTGTGGCGGATACGGTAAAAGTGAGTTCCTATTTAAAAGAGCATGGCTTACGAGCTGCTGCCTATAACGGTCAAATGGATACAGAGCTAAAAATCCAGCTTCTAGAAGATTTTCAAAACGAAGAAGTCGATACAGTGGTGGCGACTACGGCGTTTGGCATGGGAGTGGATAAAGATAATGTAGGCTTGGTGGCTCATTATAAAATTTCTTCAACATTAGAAAATTATGTGCAAGAAACAGGGCGAGCGGGTAGAGACCCTAATATCCAAGCCCATTGTGTGACGCTTTATAACGAAGCGGATTTGAATTCTAATTTTCAATTGTTGCACTTTTCGACAATGACGCATTACCAAGTGAGTAGTGTGTGGAGGTGTCTGAGCAGCCTTGCCAAAAAACAAAAAAAGATAACTATGTCGGCCCTTGAAATTGCTGATAAATGTGGGTGGACAGAAAAAGAAGAAAATATGCAGGCATTGATGACAAAAGTTCGGACGGCTATTTTGATATTAGAAGAGCAAGGTTTTTTGTACCGTAAAAGGAATAAATCCTTGATGTATGCGACCTCGAGCACAGTGCATAATGTGGAAGAAGCCAGAAAAAAATTAGGAGGAGATGCTGTAGATGTTTTGGGCAGTGATGAGAATATTGCATTTAGGATTATTCGATTGATAATTTCTAAGCGCTGGACTAGAGAGCCAGAGTGTAGTTTAGATGAGTTATTGCATTCACTAGGTTTAGAGCGAAAAGCGGCAAGGAGTGGTTTGAGACTTTTGCGCAGCAAAAAAATGCTAGAAGCCAAAAACGATTTGAGTTTAAAGGTGACGCACACAGGGCCTTTTACTAGTAAAAGTGTTTTGAATCGAAGTAAAGAATTAAAAAACACGCTCCTGACTCAGTTTCAAGATTTTCAAGTGGGTGAAAAAATGTTTTTGAATTTGTCGAAGTTAAATTCGATGATAGAATCAAGTGCAAATACCACACGGAAAAATTTATTTGTGTTACGAGGGATTTTGAGATACTTGGCTCACGAAAGTGTGGCTGATATTCGATTGATTGAAGCCGGGAGGCAGATTTACCAAATAGAGTTTTTGATAGAGGTTGAATTGCTTTCTAATAAGTTAGAAAAGTCCTGGTCTTTGTTTGAAAAATTAGTGGATGTTTTGCTTCAAAAAAGTGTTAAAAATGATCCTTTAGTTTGGACTTCTATAGATGAATTAGTAGGGCTTGTGTATGAACAAGAGGCTATAAGCTCTGTAGAAAAACAAAAAAATATAGAATTTGCCTTGCTTTTTTTACACTCTATTTCTTCGATTGTTTTGGACAAAGGTTTACTGGTTTTTTATAACGCGATGCAAATCGAAGTGAACGAAAATAAAAGCAATCTCCAGTTTAAAGAAGAAGACTTTGCACTTATAGAACAGCATTATCAAAAAAAAGCAGAAGCTATTCACGCTGTTGGAGAGTATTCTCGATTGATGATAGAAGGGGATACCAAGGCGGCAGAAAAACTTTTAGGAGATTATTTTATTGAAGACCCAGAAGTTTTTAGAATGCTTTATTTAGGAGGCATAGATTATAGCACGATGGCTTCTAGTGCACTTAAAAATAAAATTGAGGATGTGGATGAGGACCAACGAAAAGTAATTCGAAGCAGGATGAAACATATACTGGTCGCTGCGGGCCCGGGGTCTGGAAAGACGCACTTGTTGGTGCACAAAGCGGCTTCTTTAATATGGTTAGAAAAGACTAAACCAGATTCTATTTTAATGCTCACTTTTACAAGAGCTGCTGCTAAAGAAATCAAAAAACGACTACTGAAGTTAGCAGGTCCTTTGGCTTATTCGGTGAATGTGAGTACTTTTCATGCGCTGGCTTTTTCTATTTTGGGGCTCCAAGGCTCCAAAGAAAGTTTAAGCAAAGGAGTGATTAGTAGTGCTGTGGAGTTGATAAAATCTGGAGAAGAATTATCACTGGGAGTGCCTAGTGTTATTTTGGTTGATGAGTTTCAAGACCTATCAAAAGATCAATATGAACTTTTAAAGGTCCTTTATAATTTGGGAGAAAAGGAGCCAAGGGTTATCATTGTTGGCGATGATGATCAAAGTATATTTGCTTTTAGAGGTGGAAATCCTATCTATTTTAGACACTTTGAAGATGAATTTTCACGAGTTCAAAAGCATTTTTTAACTAAAAACTATAGGTCTTTACCTAAAATAGTCAATTCAAGTAATATTTTGCTAAAAGAACTTCGTCATCGAGTGAAAAGTGATTTGCTTTCTGTTTCACAAAAAAGTGGAGCCGCCTCTTTGAGTTTTTATGAAGAAAAAGATCCCTCTTTATGTTCTTATATGGCAGCATTTTTGGCAGAGAAACAGTTAATGGAAAATCCCGATGAAAGCTGTGCTATCCTATCATTTAGAAATCAAGAGCTGTATCTAACGGCGGCCAAATTGGAAGATTTAAAAATGCCTTATCGATTGATTAAGGGTTCCGAAATGAGACGGTTTAATTTAGCCGAAACAAGAGAATTGAATTACTTTATTGAATATATTTCTAAGCAAAATACAGTGGGGAAACGACCATGGAGTTTCCAAGAGTTTAATAATTTACTTTTACAGGTACAAAAAAAATATAAAAACCTAAATTCTCCTTATAATTGGGACTTGCTTTTGAAGATTGGAGAGGAGTTTTTAAAAGAAGAAAAAGAATTAGATCAACATGGAGTGGTGTTTAGTAGTTTCATGAGCTATTTGCAAGAAACTGTGATAGAAGATTTTTCTGGAAAAAATAAAAATTTGATTTCTGTGGGGACCATGCACAGTGCTAAGGGTTTAGAGTTTGATCATGTGTTTTTGTCTTTAGGAGATTGGAGCCCTGATTCAAAAAATGAAGATAAAAAACAAGAGGATTTTAGGCTCCTTTATACAGCGTGTACTCGTGCTAAAAAGTCTATTTGTGTGTTGGGCCACAGTCAAAAACTTCCTAAAAACTGGTTAGAAACTTTTACCATAGAGAAGTTCTCACAAAAAATAATCCATCCAACAGAATTGAGTGTAGAGCTTTCCTTAAAAGACATTGACTTGGGCTTTTATTTAACCAAAAAGGCAAAGAAAAATCAAGAGAAAAAACAAAAAACTTCGGCAAAGACTAAACTTAACTCTTCTGAAATAGAAGATGAAAATGTAACTGAAAAACTGATTTTACAAAAGCAAGTACTTCAAGATAAAATTCAAAACATTGCCTTAAGAGAAAAGTTTAAACTGAAAAAAGTGAAATACAACAACTATGCTTTGGTTTATGATGGTGAGGTGTGGGCTTATTTTTCTAAATCATTTAGAAACGAAGTGTTTGATGCTTTGTTAAGAAAACAGATGAAACCTGTGAGTGCAGTTCTGGACCAAGTGGTTCGCTGGCGTTCTGATCAAGGCGAAGAAGTTTGGGTACCTTTGTTTAAGGTTTTATTTAAAACTGGAAGTAAATGAATGGTTGAGAGTCTGCACTCATAAATTGGTAGATAATAAAAATAGCTATGATTGTGAAAAACATTTGCAAAACCAAAGGGGCACTGGCAAAATAGTAGCGGTACAAGCGTTTGAAACGGTCTGGAAGCCAATGTATAAGCATGCCTAATGCAAAAACTAAAATGATGTTTTTGTATTCCATTATCATGTTTGGCAGTGTTTTTAAGCTCCATGGGCTTCCTATTTGACGAATCATGTTGGTGGCTGTTTCCCACGCTGTTTCGTTGGCCTCAACTGGATCTAAATTGGAACCAGACCTAAAGAACAATCGAGTGAATGTGATAAAAACAAAAGTCAAAAAAACATTCCATACAGTAAAAATCCATTGTATTTTTTTCTTAGAAAATAGACTGTATAAAAGCCCTAAGTATATACCAATTAAAATAATACCACTCCAAACACCGATAATGCTTAAAAGTGGATGAAATGAGTATTTGTTGATAATCAAGCAAGCGGCTGTGATCACAAACATAATAAAGGCTCTTAAAGTGGTAGGGAATCGGACCCATAATCGGTGTAAAATCATCCCCGCCCCATTCAATCCACCCCAAATCATAAAATTCCAGCTAGCACCATGCCATAATCCACCCAAAAGCATGGTGGTCATATTGTTCATTTGAGTGGTGATAGAACGGCGGTCTTTGCTGTTGAAATAGGCATAAATAGAAAGCCCTATAAAAAACGCTGCCAAAATAAATGCAATGAGAAAGCTTCTAGAAAGAATTATAGCCACAAGAGAAATGATAGCGATCCAAAAAAAAGTGCCTACGCTAGCCCTTCTATTGCCGCCAAGCGGTATGTACAAATAGTCTCTAAGCCAAGTAGATAAAGACATGTGCCAACGCCTCCAAAAACCAGCTGGATTGATGGCCTTGTAAGGGGAGTTAAAGTTTTGAGGAAGGTGAAAACCCATTAAAAGGGCTACGCCGATAGCTATGTCTGTATAACCAGAAAAATCGGCATAAACTTGCAAAGAATAGGCAAAAAGGGCTAGTAAGTTTTCAAATCCTGTAAAAAGTAGGGGTGTTTCGAAGACTCTATCTACAAAATTCGTCGCTAGATAGTCGCTCATGATTATTTTTTTGGCGAGTCCGTTGAGGATCCAAAAAATAGCAAGGCCAAAAGTGCGTCTGGGAAGCACAGATTTTTTATACAATTGAGGTATAAATTTGTTCGCTCGAACTATAGGACCTGCCACCAGTTGCGGAAAAAATGTCAAGTAAAATCCAAAATCTAACAAGCGGTTTACAGGCAATACAATTTTTCGGTAAACATCTACAATATAACTAATGGCTTGGAATGTAAAAAAAGAAATACCTACAGGAAGAATAATTTGATCCACTAAAGAATGGGTTTTAAAAAAATAATTAGTCCCAGCGGCAAAAAAATTGTAAATTTGAAGCTCTACTCCTAAGGTTTTGTGCAATAGATCTAAGAAAAAATAGCTGTATTTAAAATAGCTTAGAGTGAATAAGTTTAGTGCAACTCCCCAAAAGAGAAAAAACAATCGGAAAAACTTTTTATCAAATAAATGGATGGCTCTGGCTATATAATAGTTGAGTAAAACCGTGAATATTAAAATTAAAACATAGCTACCACTGGTTTTGTAGTAAAAGAAAAGGCTTACAAAAAATAAAAATGAATTCCGTAAAAAGAATTTGTTGTGTATTAGTGAGAATACTGCAAAAACAAGGGCAAAAAAAGCCCAAAAATAAAATTGAGTGAATAATAAAGGAGAATTTTGATTAAAAGAAAAAATATGAGTGAAATAAGAAAGCAGGCTTTCAATCATGGGTAGGCCTTTTGGGGTTTAATTTTACTTGAAGGAGATTCTGCTGGTAAATGGGACAGGTGGTGGCTGTATGCTTTTAAAAGAGCTTCATAAAAAAGATCTCCAATGATCTTATAGCCTGTGCTGTTAAAATGCACTTTGTCTTTTTTAGCTAGTTTTGCCTTTTCCCATTCTGCCATAGACCCTAAACCTCCCATTATGGAAAATAAATCCCACACCGCCGCTTTGTGTTTTTGAGCCAATTTATAAAAGTTCTGTTTGGCAATTTCACCATTAGGGTGTTTTATATAACGCCACCGATTTTTTTTTCTAAAAGAATCATTATTGGTGGTAAATATTATAGCTACACCAGGATTCACTTTCTGAATGATTTGAATCAAAGAATCGTAATCACTTAAAAATTTTTTTTCGTTGAATCGCTCTACATTGGCGTCGTTAATTCCAATAGAAAAAATGACCAAGTCAGGCTTAAAAAACTTCAGTTCATGCTCTAATTTAGGGCAGGCTAAATATGACTCCACCTTGGCACCATTGATGCCTATGTTGGTATAAGAAATTCCTGGGAAATCATTTTCAACTAATAATCCAGTCATTGTGAATTGGTGTTGCAACGCTTTAAGGGTGTCTTCTACAGCTAAGGAATCATAAAACATAGAGTCCAAAGCTAAAACTTCTTCTTTTTTTAAGGAATTCAAATTTAGGGAATCTATTTTTAATAAGTTCAAAAGAGAGTCTTGTAATAGAGAGTCATTCCATCGAAATGATAAAATTAAAGAGTCGGTCAACCTAGGGAGTTCAAACACATAAGATGCACTAGAAGTGTCTAAAACACCTTTATAAAAAATACTGTCCAATAAGATTTGTGGTTCTACATCGTTCAAGCTTGAAAAACCGAACAAGCGGACTCTATTAAAAAGCCAAATAGGAACAGGGTTGTATTTGTTTAATAATAGGGTGATTTCGGCCTGAGGATCGGTGGTGCTCACTGCAATTCCAAGCAAGCCCAGTGGTTTAGATATTTCTCTCAGCACATTTCGACTCATGTCCCACTTCCCTTTGTAATATGAAGCATAGCTAGAGGGGGTGTTGGTCCTGGCGGCAGAATATGGAAATACAAAGCCACGACTAGAAGCTTGACCTGGATATTGTGTGGCTAGTTTTTCTCGGACTCTATTAGAAAACACATCAGCTTGGATATGAGAACCACCAAAGTGGGCAATTCGAATTTGACCCTTATTTTCAAAAATCAAAGTGTCTAGTTTTTTGTAAAATTGCTGAAATTTTTTGTCTCCAAGGGGGAAGTTTAACTCATTGATGTCAGTATTGATAAAAGAGTACTTTTCGAGCGAGTATTCAGAAGCTTGGAGTGGATTTGTACATAGCGACAGGAATAAAAACAAATAGATGGTGGGTCTAAAAACCCATATGTTATATTTTTTTTGCATCCGTAAATACATTACTCCACCTCTGCTTCTTTTTGAATCAGTTGCTCTTGACGAGAAGAATCTGCAAAAGCTTTAATGTCTTTTAGCTTGGCATCATCTATTTTATGAGCATCTCTGAACTTATAAAAATCATAATAAGTTTTGATTGAATTGCTAAACAAGTCGCCCATATGAGCTGCACCATGCCTTGTAAAGTGAATGAAATCGGTGTGTCCAAGGGGAGGGTTTGTTTTGGTCCACTTTTGAATGGAGCCGTCTCCGCCCATGACGCGGTGCATATCCCAATAAGCTACGCCATTTTCTTCGCAAACTTCTTGAAGGGCTTGAATGACCATAGATAAACCAGGGTATGTTTGTAGTTTACCGTTGATGCGTTTGGCCATATCTGCAGGACCAATAAAGAGAATGTCTGCATCAGGGTTTACCTCCTGAAGGGTTTTGATTTGTTTGGTGATGATTCTTTTTATCCAATTGATATTTTTTTTGGATGCACCAGGGACCAGGTTTCCTCCGTATTCCATTATAATTAATTTGGCATTTAAAGCGGAATAAGCTTCTTTTAAAAGTGGGGGGTGAATACGGTGAAATATGGTGCCAGAACTCCCTCGCATGGGGACATTGTTTACTGCTACACCGTAAGTTCCATCCATGGATACGCCATAAATTTCAGCCCTTCCAGAAAAAGAAAACCGCACTCTATTGCTTGGATTTTCTAAGTTCCATTCATATATGTTTAAGTGCTCCAAGCGAGTGACTTGCGGTGTGCTTGCTTGTGCATTTTTGACTTTCTTTTTTTCTGTTTCACCACTCCATTCTGAGTAGGTGGAGTCATAAAACAGACTCACATTAAAACGAGATTCTTTCCCTGTTAAAACCCGTATTTTTTGGTAGTCTCCTACATTTGGAAATTGCTTTAATCGATTGGGTCTTGGTTTGATGGTCACACTTGCAGAGCCGTTGAGCGTGGCAAATTGCGCCAAAGGGCCATAGCGATTGTGTGTAGCTTCTTGCTCTTTTTGGCCAAATAAAATATAACGGTTTAAAGCGTCGGAGCTCCAGTGTTGTGTGCTCATAGAGGGGATGTCTAAAACAGCCGGCAAAAGTCCAGGTCCATTGCCTCCAAACCAGTTTTGCATGGATTGACGAATAGTCGAAGATATGCGATCTTCTTCGATTTGTGAGTCTCCATAATGGAATATGTGCAAAACTTCTGAGTTTGCTTTTGCTTTTTCTAGATTGCTAAAGAATCGATCGAACCAAGTCGGGTCATTGTTGGGTAAATTAAATCGAGTGGCACCAGATTCAAAAAAAGACTCATAAAAATGAAGAGAATCGGCGTAAGCAGAAAATTCTCTTTGCCTTGTTTCTGCAAGCATTCGCTGGATAGCGGCCTCAGGATCTTCGCCTTTTTCTTTAGTGGGGACTGTGAAAACACTAGATAAACTAGGGAATCGAAGTGTTGTGTTTGAAATTTCTATCCCTTCTTCGGGGTAAAAAAAAGCGAGAAGGGCTAAAGAAAAAAATAAAACAAGTATAAAAGAAAGGGTTTTAAGAGGGCTCATTTTTTAAGTGTTCCACAATATCTTGAATAGAGCCTATGTGCATAAGCCCTTTAGATAAATCTTTAAATTCATAAGTGTTTTCGGTCGCCTTTTCACCATCCACATAAACAACACAGCGAGCACCTTGGCTGTTGGCTTGGTCCATTTGCTTGGAGAGCTTCGTTATTTCTAATGGATGAGCCACATTCAAGTGAAGCTCCCTAAATTGGTTGGCAAGCACAAACACCTTAGGAAAATCATTGGTAAATGAAGCGATATAAAGATCGATTTTTGGGTGTAAATCAGGGATTAAATCGTGGTCTTTCAATAAGTTGGCAAGCACTACATCACCCATTCCAAAACCTACGCCTGGCACTTTTTGACCCCCTAAGTTTTCACAAAGGTTATCGTATCGCCCTCCTCCTGCAATAGCCCGCATGGATTTTGCTCGATCAAAAACTTCAAATACAATGCCCGTGTAATAGGCAAGTCCGCGAACAATGCTCAAATCTAAGCCAATATAAGGCCCAAATCCTGTATTTTCAATTAAATCAAATAAGTTTTGCAAGTCGTTTAAAGCTTGGATAGAGTTTGGACTGGAGATCATCGTTCGTATTTCGTTCAAACTTTTAGATTCCATGAAAGTGTTTATTTTCTGGACTTGTGTTTCTAAAAGGCCAAGCTCTAAAAGGGTGCTTAAAAAAGCTTCGGGACTCGTTTTGAGCCTTCGATCGAGTACGGGATAGACCAAGTTAGGGTCCGAGACTCCTATTTCTATTAAATAGTTAGCCAGCAGTTCACGACTAGAAATACCTATGCTAAAATCATCTGCAGACAAGCCAAATTCTACAAGCATCGCTACAATAGCAGAAATCAAATCAGCTTCGGCAAAAACACTCTCGGTGCCAATGACATCCAAGTTCAGTTGAAAAAACTCCCTTAAACGGCCTTTTTGAGCCCTTTCATATCGAAAAAGTCTGGGAATACTAAACCATTTGAATGGTTTTTTTATGGTGTTTCCTTTTTGGACTATCAAACGGGCCAAGGTAGGGGTCATTTCAGGCCTAAGTGCTAAAGCCCTGTTCCCTTTGTCTTCAAAGTGATAGAGCTGGCTTACAATTTCATCGCCAGATTTACCGGTGAAAAGTTCTAAATGTTCAAAAATAGGGCCTTCGTATTCTTCATATCCAAATCGTTTGGATACTCGTTTCCAAGTGTCAAAAATAAAATTCTGTAATCGCATGGATTCAGGGTAAAAATCGCGAGTCCCTTTAGGGAGTGTGGGTGCTTGTCTTTTTGCTTTACTCATATCTTTAAACTTAGTAAAAAAATAGTGTTTTTTTTGATTCAGATTTTCTATCTATACATTCATAGAGTGCTCATTCATTGGTGTGCTCTGTTAATAATTTTTCATTGAAGGATACTTTTATGGCTAGAAAAAAAATTGCTCTTGTTGGTGCAGGTCAAATTGGTGGTACAATGGCTTTGGCCCTTGCTCAAAAACAACTTGGAGACATAGTTCTTATTGATATTGCCCCTGGAGTGCCTCAGGGCAAAGCATTAGATATTATGGAAGGTCGTTCTGTTATTTATTCTTCTGCTCTTTTAACAGGCTCAAATGACTATGCTGATCTAGCGGATTCAGATGTCGTGATTGTTACAGCAGGTGTTCCAAGAAAACCAGGGATGAGTCGTGATGACTTGCTTGGTATTAATTACGGTATTATCCAAACTGTTGGAACCGCCATAAAAAACACAGCTCCTAATGCATTTGTGATCGTCATTACTAATCCGCTAGACGCTATGGTGTATGCAATGCAAAAAGTGACTGGTTTCCCTTCTAAGCAAGTTGTGGGTATGGCTGGAGTTTTAGATTCCTCTCGTTTAGCATGCTTTGTGGCTATGGAATTAGGGGTTGCAGCAGAAGATGTGAATGCTGTGGTGATGGGTGGACACGGTGACACTATGGTGAGTCTTTACAATTATGTTTCTGTGGGTGGAATCCCGCTTCCAGAGCTGATGGACAGAGAAACTTTTGACAAACTAGCGGTTCGCACAGCAAATGCTGGAGGTGAAATTGTGGAACTTCTCAAAACTGGTTCTGCATTTTATAGCCCAGGCTTGTCAGCCATCAAAATGGCCGAAGCCTACCTTTTAGATAAAAAAAGTGTTTTGACATGTGCTGCCATGTTAAATGGTGAGTATGGTGTCCAAGACTTGTATTGTGGAGTTCCTGTGGTGATGGGTGCAGGTGGAGTCGAAAAGATCCTCGAAGTTTCCATGACCGATTCCGAAAAGCTAGCCTTTGAAAAGTCAGTAGAGGCCGTCAAATCCAATGCTGAATGGGTGAACGCTCAAGCGTAATTTGATTTAAGAAAACTTGAAGGCTCTATTTTATAATAGGGCCTTTTTTTTAATTTCTTGCGTAGGGGAAACTCTTTTTAGTACTTTAAAAATGACCAGTAAATGGCCGAAGTAGCGTGGAAAGGCCATGATTAAAACGCCTAAACACATGATTAAAATAGCTGCAGTTAAACCGATAGGGACCAAAGTTTTGGCAATAGGCAATAAGTCTTGACTGATTTGATTTAAAAGCTTCCACAGCTCCTGATCTTCTTTAAAAGTCTTTAGTGCGATTTTACCTGTAAAACTAGTGTACCTTTGGGTCGCTAAAAGTACAGTTGAGTCTGCAAAAACAAGGGCTTTTTCAAAAATTTTTACAAAAAATGAGACAATTACGCCAATCAAAAAGACAAGCGACCCTATAACGCGTACCACTCGAGTTTCTGTAAAAGCACCCCTCATTTTGCCACCAATGAAAGAGCTATCTCTTTGACTTCTTTTAAATTCATCTTTCCGCTCCCTAGTTTAGGTAAATTTTCTACATTATATGCTTGGCTAGGAATCAACAAAGGGGGAACACCTGCTTTACGAATCCCTTGTAGCACATCACTTGCTTTTTGATCTCCTTCGTATAACAAAATAAGTCGCTCTCCTTTCACAGAATCTGCTACAGAGGTAACGGCATAATCAAAACCTTTTAAAATATTAGTGTCTTGGATTCGTAGTTCCACTGCTCCTAGGCTCACCATTTCGCCTCCGATTTTAGCAAAACGACTGTACCTATCGACAATAGTCAAAAATCCATCTTCATCTAAGTGTCCTTTGTCTCCGGTTTTATACCATTTTTTTCCATCGATTTCTATAAGTACTTCTTTTGTTTTTTGAGGGTTGTTCAAGTAACCCACCATCACCTGACAACCTCCGATTAAAATCATTCCAGCTTCTCCAACTGGCAACTCTTCATTAGTTTCTGGATCTACAATTTTAAATCGAGTTCCAGGGAGGGCCATACCCACAGTCCCTGGTTTATTATTGATTTGCATAGTCAAAAAGTCATTGAGCAAAATGTTTTCTGTATTCACAGAAGCAACGGGTGTGGTCTCTGTGCAACCGTAACCTTCGAAAATTTCTTTTCCAAATTTCATTTTAAAAGAATCTTGAAGTTCTGGCCTTAAGCTTTCTGCCCCGGCAATAATGATTCGTAAATATTTAAAAACCATAGGGTGGACTAATTTGTTGACCACAAAAGCCCTTAAAAAAGTAGGGGTACCCACAAAAATAGTCACTTTGAATTCAGCACAAGCCCTAGCCATGGTTTTCACATCGGTTGGGTCTGCAATAGCGACAATGGGGCAGCCTTCTACTAAGTTTAACAAGGTGGTCACAGTGAGACCAAAAGAGTGGAATAAAGGGAGTTCTGCAAGCATCACATCCCCTCGACTCACATTTAAAATACAAGAAGTTTGCTCAATATTTCCGATCAAATTATAATGAGACAACATCACACCTTTTGGAGTCCCTTCTGAGCCAGAACTGAATAAAATGGTGGCCACACTAGAAAGTTTAGTCTTTTTGAAGAATAAAAATTCAATCAAGAAGGTGGGCAACAATACACCGACTAACAAATAGTACAAGAGTGTTCCTTTAGAAATAGTTTCTTTCACCTCTTCTGCAAAGATCACTTTACACTGAGCACCGCCCATATTATAAAAATCATTACCTCTGTTTTTCATTTTTTCTAAAAACTGCGAACTGGTGATCACTGTTTTTATGTTGGCTTCTTGAATGCATTTTGCTACTACATCGGGAGAGGAGGTGTAGTTTAAGTTACAACTCACTTTACCCAAAACCCAAGTCGCTAGATTCACAATGATTCCACCTGGAGTGGGTGGAAGCATGATCCCAATGTTTTTTTGCCCTGCTGTGGCTTGTTTTATTTTTCGACTATAGGCAAGCACTGCACAGAGTAATTTATAGCCAGATAAATGGGCCCCATCGGGACTATAAATAGAGGGACCAAAACGAACCACTTTTTTACAAGTCCTAAGCCAAGAAGAAACGACTGATTTTCTAAAACAAATGGCTTGAGACCATGCATCTATAGAAATATCTCGAATGATTTCACGGATCTCATTGGCTGGAGTTTTCATAGAAACTGGTTTTCCAAACGCAACTGTGGCAGCTCTTGGAGAGGTGAAGTCATGCATGTCTGAACCACTATAACTATAGCGACTGCCCCACATCCCTTGAATATAAAAAGGAATCACAATGGCGTTCGTATTTTGTAAGGCACTAGAAAAATCAATTGTAAAGGGCACTACATGAGGGGCTTTAGAAACCTCTCCAGTAGGAAACAGAACCACAGCCTCTCCACGAAGCAAACACTCATTGATTTCTAGAAGGGCTAGTTCTGGATCTCTGGCGGGGATTCGTATCATCCCTAGCTTTTTTAAAATGATTCTAAGGTACCATTTTTCAAAGTGATCTTTATTGGAGGCAAAGCGAAGGGGTCTGGGACTTGCCATTTGCAAAATAGCCCAATCAATAAAACTGTGATGGTTCCCGACCAACAAGGCTGCTCCATCGTTGGGGATATTTTCTAAGCCTAGCACCTGCATTTTATAACGACTAAAAATAAGCCGAAGCACAGAGCGAATAAACACCTGAGGCATATAAAACCAAAACCAAATAAAACCAAACAAAAATATAAAACTCAAACCAAAAAAGAAATGGTGTGGAGTCATTCTAGTATAGTAGAGCAACAAAGAGTAAAGCCCTAAAAAGATTGCAAGTGCAATAGCTTGCACCATATTGCTCACGGCTAAAATACGGCCAGAAGTACTGGGGCGGGTGTTAAATTGAAGCACTGTATTGAGAGGGACCAGCAAAAGTCCTCCTCCAAGCCCAATCAAAACAAACAAAACAGTGAGTAATATGGGGTTTAAGGTGAAAGGGATCAAAAACATCGCTAAAGCGGTTCCCAATACCCCCATAGGTATAAGTCCAATTTCTATAAATGTCTTAGAAGTCCTGGCCGCAATCAAAGAACCAATTGCAAGACCAATAAAGGTGTGGATCAAACTGTCTTGGAGCACAGAGAGCCCGTGTTCTCCAGAAGCATCTTGAAATATAAGCACAAAAACCTGTGCCATAGCCCAAAACATAGACAAACCAATGATAGTGGAGCGTACATTTCGGTTAGACCAGGTCGAATTAAAGGTCCTTTTACTCGAACGCAGTTTAGAAAAAGAATCTTCTCGACCCACATTAGGAATCCAAAAAGAAACTATTGTTGCCAGTAAGCTCATACCCACTAAAATCCACGGATACGCAATGGATTTAGATGAAAAATCGTTTAGGGTAGAACTGGTCGAAATAGATTGAGTGAAAAGGAGCCCAAAATGCATCAACCATGAGGAGCCAAGCAAAGCAAGTATCGAAATCAATTGTAAAAAAGCATTGGCATAACTTAATTTTTCGGTGCCAAACATTTCTTTTAAAACACCATATTTTGCAGGGCTATGGACAGCGAAACCCGAAGCCAGTGCAAGTGTGAGCCAGTATGCTAATTTTGGATATCCCGCGGTAGAGCAGATAGCCATGCTCATCACAGTGAGTGTCATAAAAAAAGAGCTCCAAGCCAAGACTTTTGGTTTGGGGAATCGATTTGAAAAATAACTAGCAGGTGCCATCACCAAAATATAAGGCAATAAAAACAATCCTTGCAAAAGGATACTCTGCCACAAAAAGTGTGTAGAAGTAGAAGTGCTTGAAATGACTTTTTGAGTATATATAAACACACCCATTTGCACAAATGTTGTTGCAAACACAGAGATAAAATATCGATTAGTCCCTTTGATTTTCCACATATATAACTGTATTACCTATAAATTTGAAGTGAATTTTGATGGAGCCATCCAGGCTTCTATTTCAGAAACTGTTTTGGGGATAGATTTAGATAAATTAATACACCCAGTCTCTGTGATTAAAAGATTGTCTTCAATACGAATCCCAATTTGTTCTTTATAAAGGTTTGATTGGATTTCGAGTTCAAAATGACCATACAATCCAGGCTCGTTAGAAATAAGCATCCCGGCTTTCAATTTCTTGTCCAAAGATCTTCCTTTGGGGTCTCCTTCGTGTATAAATTCTCCTATAAAATGACTCACTCCATGGGGCCGTTTATCGTATAACAATTTATAGGATCCACCTTTTTTCACCAAACGATTTTCTAACTCGCGGATAATAAAATCCCAAACCAGAGGGTCTAGTTCAGCCAAACTAAAACCAGGTTTGACTTGAGCCTCATGAAAGGCTTGAGCGTCCAAAACGATATTATAAAGGAGTTTTTGCAAAGGATTAAAAACGCCAGATATAGGGATAGTCCTTGAAATATCGCTATGTTGGGTGTTCACTCTAATACCAAAGTCCAATAAAACTAAGTCACCAAGACACAAAGGCTCATCTTTTTTTGAATAATGTAAACTACACGCATTTTTACCGGCTGCAACTATCGTAGGAAACGCTAAATCTCCATCACTTTGCAGTTGCAGTGCCAAATTGAGTTGTAAGGACAAATCTCTTTCTGTTTTATAAGAACCCATGTTTTTTAAAATAGATAAAAAAGCATCTTTGGAAATAGCTTGGGCTTTTTGAACCAGAGTCACCCTCTCTTCATCTAAGCTCATCCTCAAGTCTAGGTGCACATCGGCAATGTTTTTTAGATCCATAGAATCGGGTAAAAAATCTTCTAATTTTTGAACAAACTTCGCATTGTGGTCTGTATGAATAGCATCATAAAAAAAAGCATATGCCTTTGCAGGAGTCTTAGACCTCTCACTCAAGTCTAGAATTTTCCCCCATAAAGCACCATTGGGCAAAATGTTTTCAAAACCCGTCAAAGATTTCAAATCCTCTAATTCCGCTTCATACCCCATGCGTTTCCCTAGCCAAAACTCTTTGTTTGCGTTTTTGGGTGGGATAAATAAAATCTCTTGATCTTCTTTTTTTGGAGCCAAAGGGTCTAGCAACAAATAACAACCCACTTGATTTATTCCTGTTAAAAACAAAAAGGCAGGGTCTTGAATAAACCGAGTCCACACAGAACTAAAAGTTTCATCGAGTCCAGGTTCAATAGAAACTCCAGCAAAAACGCAAAAAGAATCCAAGTGAGAAAGCAAGTTTTCTCGTCGCTTTCGGTAAGTTTTTACAGGATTATTCAAAAAATCAGAAATAAATACTTCAGAATATTCACTTAAAAGGGCATTGTTCTTGTTCATTAAGAAAAAATTTAGCTTTTTCTACCTTTTATTTTTTCTTCTATATATATTTTAAAGCAACACAGACTAGCATGGAGCTTAAATAATGTCTTTTTTAAAAAAATGGAAACTTTTCTTTGTCGTTAGCATTGTTATTTTCTTTACTGCTTGTGCAGGTTCTTCTGGTGGAGGCGGTGACCATGGAGATTACGATGGTAGTGGCACTAGTGGTGGCGATGGTGGAGCCAAACAAACAGTCGTGAATAAAAACGAACTAAAAGACGCAGAAAAAGAGGCGATAGGACTCACCGAAGAAAACCACAAGCTTCGTCGAGAAATCTTTGAGGCCAAACACCAACTAGGCATACCTGTAGAACAACAATCAGGAGATGAGTAAGTCTATACGATACCCCATTGCAGATGATTTAAAACAACTCATCGCTGGAGAAAACGATAAAGTCTTTAAAATACTAGAGACTCGTTTTTTGGTGTCTATTCAAACCAGACTTCCAGGTCTCTTTATTGAAAGCAAAAGTAAAGACAGCAACATACAAGCTACGCTTAGTTTGTTAGACCAAATGAAGTTTTCTGCCCAAAGAGGTGAAGTCATCACAGAGGACTGGTTGCGGCGTTTATTAGAGCCCAAAGCACTCCAAACACTTCAAGACCCAAGTGTAGTAGGCCAGTCTATACTGCAAAATCGTTATGGATTTGCGGTGAGCCCAAGAACCATCAATCAAAAAAAATTGGTACAAGCTGTGGAGCAAAATGATATTGTATTTGCAAAAGGACCAGCGGGCACGGGTAAAACTTTTTTGGCAGTAGCTCTTGCAGTGGCTAGCCTAGAGCACAAAGAAGTGGAACGAATTTGCTTAGTGCGTCCTGCAGTAGAAGCGGGGGAGTCATTGGGCTTTTTACCAGGAGATCTTAAAGAAAAAATTGCCCCTTATTTGCGTCCAATTCACGATAGCTTGAGTGAGTTATTGCCCGCAGAAAAGCTAAAGCGATATCAAGAAACTGGTGCCATAGAAGTGGCTCCTTTGGCCTATATGCGTGGTCGCACACTAAAACGGACCTTCATCATATTAGACGAAGCTCAAAATACAACGGTGGCTCAAATGAAGATGTTTTTAACAAGATTAGGGAATCATAGTAAGGTCATTATCACTGGAGATCCATCACAGGTTGATTTATCCAAAGGCTTAGAATCTGGTTTTATTCATGCTATTCGTTTATTAAAAAACATACAAGGGATAGCCCACATTGAATTAGATGCTAGCGATGTTTTAAGGCATCGTTTAGTCAAAGAAATCATCAATGCTTACGAAAGCGAAAAGGAATGCTCATGAAACTCACTCCAATGAAAATCTCTGCAATCTTGGGGTGGGTTTTTGTATCTCTCTTGGCGGTACTTTTGTTTCCAGACAAAGAACTGGCACAAAAAGCAGAAACACCTTATTTAGGAGAAGTCAGTGCTAGGACTCTCATTGCACCCATATCATTTGAGGTGCCCAAGACAGAGCAAGAATTAGAAGTTGAAAGGCAAAAAGCCAGTGAAAAAGTCAATGCTGTTTTTGAATTCAATCCCGACGAAACGGAGAAAATCTTAAAAACGCTAAAGCAATTTCTATCAAAAATCAATACTTATGGCATCTTAAAACAAAACATTGAAAAAAGCACCGACATGGATTCTGTGCAAGCACTCACCAAACAAACCTCAGTACTTTTTGATTCATTAAAACAAAAACTTTCTACCACAGCCATTCAAAAACTAAGTGTAGAAAACAAAGCCAGAGACTCCTTGTATGCAGCTTTTCAAAAAATGTTAGAAAAAGGGGTTTCTAACACTTTAATCACCAACAATAAAACCACATTAAAATTATTCAAAGACAATTATAACGCCCCAGACATTCCTTTTATCACTTACACTAATTCCAACGTCTCTTTAATCAAAGGAAACTCTGAAATCATCATAGAAGTGGCACAAATTCAACCCAAAGAACACCGAATCGATGAAACTTTTGCTGAACTTCAGATAGCATTCCCCAAAAACCAAGGTTTACAGAGTGCGTTTTATGAAGTTTTATATGTATTCACAGAACCCAATATTTTTTACTTAGACAAAGAAACAAAACTTCGTCAAAAAAACGCAAAAGATCAAGTACACCTATCCAAGGGAATGGTTCCCAAAGGGATAGAAATAGTTGCTCAAGGCTCAATCATTACCAAAGAAATTTTAGAAAAGATCGAAGCATTACAACAAAGCCTTCAAAAAGAGGCTGGCAACAAAGCCCTCACTGCACCCTATGGGCAAGCCCTTTTACTATTTAGCATAGTCTCTGGATTTTTCTTGTTTTTCTTAGTCTTTGCAGGCACACATTTGATCAAGAAAACAAGGCATATATGGGCAATCATCTCTTTACTTGCCTTTCAACTCATTCTTTATTGGTTATTCCACCGCATATCTAGAGAACTAGCTCAAGGACAATCTATTATTCCAGACACAGTTGATCTGATATGGATATATCCGTTTAGCTTAGGACCAATCATTGCCACAGTCCTCTTCAACCGTCGTGTTGGGCTTATTTTTTCTCTATTTTCATCAGTTTTTTTAAGTTTTTTAGGCGGTTACGACCTCACTGTCATGATATCCTCATTTTTTGTCTGTTGGGCGACCATAAACTTTTTAGCACGCATGCGGTATCGGGCACAATTTGCGTGGGGCATCTTATTTGGGGTCACTATGTTTGCCTTGATGTTAGTGATTAATCTATTACTTAGAAACAGACTTGCATTCGATGTATTTTACACCTCGTTTATAGCAGGCTCCTTAAATCTTGTGCTTTGTACAGCATTAGCTTCTGTATTATTCATTCACCTAGCCGAAAAACTCTTTGGCATCACCACTTTTTTAAGCTTAATGGAAATGTCAGACTTTAACCGACCTGCTTTGAAACGAATTTCAGAGCTTGCGCCGGGCTCCTTTCACCACAGCATACAAGTTTCAAATTTAGCCGAAAAAGTCGCAGAATACATAGGAGCAAATGCTTTATTAGTTCGAGTCATGGCCTTGTATCACGACATTGGAAAAACCTTAAGACCAGAGTTTTTTACCGAAAATCAAAAAAACGGCATCAACCCACACGATAGTTTGGACCCCTATCAATCCATGAAAATCATAGCCTCTCATGTAGAACAGGGGCTTAGCCTAGCCAAAGAATACAATATTCCAGATTTGGTAGCCTCTTCTATCGCAGAACATCATGGCACCACCACCGCACAATATTTTTACCATGCGGCAAAAAAACTCCATCCCGACCGAGAAATCAAAGAATCAGACTTCAAGTACAAAGGTCCCAAACCTCAAAGCAAAGAAACCGCAATACTCATGCTGGCAGACTCCATAGAAGCCACCAGCCGAGCCATGGAAGGAGCCTCTCCAGAAAAATTAGCCGAAATGATTCGAAACACCATCGATTTGCGACTAAAAGAGGGCCAGTTTAGCGAAACAGAACTCAGCGTCAAAGACCTAGCCAAACTCGAAAAAGCCTTTTTATTAAGCCTAGACGGCACTTTTCACACCAGAGTAAAATACCCCTCTCAAAAATAAAGTTTAGCATCAAACTATAAAACAGCTTTTATAAATCGAATCAAGGGCCTTCCCCGCCCTTATTCATATTGACAATCCCTTATTTTGCAATGAAATCGCCAAACATGAACTCGAAAAGCAAAATAAAAAGACAGAAGGGCGGGTCGGGCTTTCCACTCCAATCTTTTTTGTTTGAAAGCCTAACAAAAAACTAGACACGCACCAACAAAAAAGGATTTCCATTACAATCCCTAAGGCAATCATTTCAAACGGAATCTCCTTAAGAAACACAGTCAAAAACAAACGCGTTTAAAGCATTCAAGCCCTTTAAAACAAATTTTCTTAATAATCTTATAGAATTCAATCCATAAAAGAAAAATAGTTGCAAAAAGTATTGACAAAGAGGAAGAGACTTAATATATTTGGTCTGTAATTTGGTGGTGACTAGTAGGAATTTATGAAAAATAAAAAAACTATTTTAATCATGCTAGTTGGAATGATTTTGTTAGCACTGGGTTTTGTGCTTTTAGCTCAAGGTCCGGGTCCTAACAATCCATTGTCTCTGACAGTTGCCCCTATTATTTTAGTATTTGCCTATTTAGTAGTGATTCCCGTAGGAATCTTATGGATGGGTAAAAGCAAAAAAAAGGGCGATTAGCTCAGCTGGTTCAGAGCAGCTGCCTTACAAGCAGCGGGTCAGCGGTTCGAATCCGTTATCGCCCATCAAGGGGTGGTGGCTCAATTTGGTTAGAGCACCGGCCTGTCACGCCGGAGGTTGCGAGTTCAAGTCTCGTCCATCCCGTAAAAAGAACCCTATATTTAGGGTTCTTTTTCTTTTAAAAATAAAAACATTAAAAACAGATCCTCTCCGCCATGACGAGGGCTTTGCCCGTGGCAATCCATACGATATAAAAGTAGAAAGAGAGAAGTTAAAAGTTATAAATTTTCAAAGATGAATTATTTTTTCGCAAGCACATCCCACATTCCAGGCACGCATCCCCACCTTTCTGGCACGCACTTCGACAGGCTTAGTATAACACATTTCGCAGTGCTTCTAACAACGCGTCCCCACATCTCAAGCACGCATCCACGCCTTTCTGGCACGCGTTTTGCCTAAACTCCGTGAGTCCCTGCGTCTTTGGCATGATTTTCGCACCACATCTCTGACAAAAAAACCACATCTCAAACACGCATCCCCGCATCATTTCGTAGCAATCCATATGAAATGTGTGCCTAAAAATGTTGTTCCTCTCCGTGACTACTTCCTATTTCTCACTTTAAAAAGCCAGGCGCTTCAGAGACTTCAAAATAAAAAAATGTACTGAGGCTGTTTTGAGCTTAAAACTCGTTTTGAATTTCACGAAGTTTTCTATTGGAGTGAGTCTTCAGAGAGTTGAAGGGTACAAAAGTTAATGGGGTGTTTTTAAAGGTTTTTTGTGATTCAGGAAAAATACAGCACCGAAAAGACTCAAGATTAAACTGATAAAATAGGCTAGTAACTGTATCAATACGGATTCTAGACCGGGGACCCCTGCTTTTGCAAAAAGAGATTGAGCCAAAAGTTCTCTTGGTCCAAAGCCACCGATAGAGATGGGCAAGGCACTGATTACAGCAATCATAGGGATGTAAAAGAAGTACCAAGATACGGCAATATCTACTCCAATAGCGAGTCCACAAAAGAAGTGCACTAAAACTCGAAGTGTCTGTGTGATTGCAGAGAGGGCAATGATGGAAATCCATAAAGGTGTTTTTCTAAAGTAGTGAAATCGTGATTGCATTCTAGAAAAGCGTTCTTGAATTTTTGAAGGGAGCATCCAAGAGCTCAACCGAAAAAGGATTTTACCGAGTCTTTTGCTAAATAGAGTGGCTAGAAACAAGGTGAAGCCTATGAAAACCCATAAAGAAGGGAGTAAAAATACACGGTGCTCAGGATCGTGGATAAAAAATAGTGCTCCAACTCCAAGAGCCAAGGCGTTCAAAAAGAAAAGTCCAAACAACCGATCAAAAATGGTGGCAGTGAAGCCAGCTCCAATGGTGTCTTGTTTGCTGTCGATACGGATGTCATAGATTTTTTTTAGATCCCCACCCACATTTCCTGGCATAAAATTGTTGAAAAAAAGACCTACAAAATAAAGTTTCAAGAGGTGCCCATATCGAAGTTGAACTCCTTGATTTTCAAGTAAGATTTTCCACTGGAAACATCCCGTCAAGTTAGAAATTCCAAGTGAAAGAAAGGCAAGGATTAAAAACCAAATTTTAGCGTTAGAAAACAGGTGGTAAACATTAGTGAAAGCTATTCCAGGCGTTTTAGAAATATTCAAATAAACGAAATAAGCTGGAATCAAGGTGACTAACAGCTTTAGAAAAAAAACGAGAGAAGATTTTAGCGATTCATTCACAGGTCATTCATGAGTTTAAGGGTTCAATTAAAAGCGATTCGAGATGTTTTAGTGTTTCCTTAGCTGCTTTGTCCCAAGTGAAAGAGGCTGCGTGTTTTTGAGCGTTATTTTCTAATTGAACTCGAAATTTGGGATTGGTGTAAAACACTTCCATCGCTTCAGCACAAAGTTTAGCATTTTTCATGGGAAACAATAGCCCTGTTTTTTGATCTATCACGCTATCTTGTAATCCAGGGACAGCAGAAGCTATGGTCGCCGTTTTATATTCTGCCGCTTCTATCACAGTGAGGCCCCAACCCTCTTTGTAGCTAGTTTGCAATAAGCCAATGGCATTGGCAAATAAACTTGCTTTTTTTTCTTTAGAAACAAAACCTTCTAAACTCACTTTATCACTCAGCCCGTATTTTTGAATAATGGTGGGCATTTTAGAAAGTAAAGGGCCACTCCCTGCTATACGAAGTTTTACTTTGGGGTGTTTTTTTGAAAAGATTTGAAAGGCTTCGAGAGCGGTGTGAATGCCTTTGTATCGATGCAATCTCGAAAGCCATAAAAAATAATTTTCTTTTTGTGCTGGAAATTCAAAGTTTTGGGGAATGCCGTTAGCACCATTATAAACCAAGTGAATGTTTTTGGGGGCAATGCCCAAAGCTTCTAGTTCTTTTTGAGTGCTTGGACTCACTACTAAAAAAGGACTTTTTCTGTAAAAAAGAGGAATCAATCGCTCAAAAAACCAAACCACAAAAGCTACTGGAAATTTAGCCTCTAAAAAAATAGAAGATTTCCACAAATGGTGTATTTGGATCAAGTGTGGCTTTTTAGTGTACAAAGGGCTAAACAAAGGGAGTTTATTTAAATCTTCGTAAATTACATCAAAGTTATATTGCTGGTCTAGTTTTTTAATGAGTTTAAAACAATTCCACTGGAAAAATAGGTCAGAACCATAACGGACCACTTGAATTCCATCTATGATTTCGAAATGTTTTGCACCTTTAAAGTGGGTGGTTAATAAAACGACGGAGTGACCTAATTTTACGATACGAGAAAAAATAGAGTGCAGGTGTTTTTCGGCTCCACCACTTTCTGGGTGCATCCGGTCCCTATAATTTAAAACCAAGACATTCATTTTTTCCCTAGCACACCAATACTCAACTGCGTGTAATGCAAAAAAGGCACAGTTTCTAAGGCATCTAAAATTTGATCTTTAGTTTTTTGATACCAAGTCCCCGAAAGAGGGTATTTAGGCAGCTCTATATTCAAGCGAAAGCAAAGCTCTCGAAGCATTCTATAAATCAAATTAGGCCGCATCCAGTCACCATAAGAATATTGAATATGAAAGCCCGACTTTTCCATCATTGCTTTTAATTGAGGCATGGTGTATTGGGTCTCCCAGCCCGCAAACCATTTGTCCATCTTAATAAGGAGGTGTTTAATTAAAGTGTAGATGTGCACTGTTTGAGGGACATCGCACAAGCAGTGCCCACCTTTTCTTAAAATTCGATAATTTTCTTTTAATAAGTTGAGTGGATTTAAAAAGTGCTCTAAAAGGCCTTGGTGAAAGACCAAATCAAATGAATTGTCCAAAAAAGGAGAAACAAAGGCATCTCCTCGCACCAAATGTACATTGTCTATCAATTGGTGTCTAAATTTTTGGGCTTCCACAATTTTTAAGCTGTTTTCTGCAAAGTCAAGCACATAAACCTCGGCACCCCGACGAGCGAGCTCTATACTATCCCTACCGGTTCCTGCCCCAACTTCTAAAACTTTTAAGCCCTCTAAATTAAAATGCTTTTCAATGGTTTTAAAAACAGAAGGAGAAGAAGGATAAACCTTGTCCATGTTGTTTTTATGTTCCCAAAAACGATTCCAAATCGACTGCGTAGGTTCTTTGATGCTCATAAGTTAAATATACGAAATCCAGATAAAAAAAATAAAGAAAGTAGAGAAAAAAACTTTTTAATAAAAATAATAATGATATAAGGGCTAATTTAAAATTCCTTGAGATGCATTATAAGTTTAAAAAATAAATTTTAGGAGCAAAACATTCACCAATCACCAAAAGGCTAGACAAAATTAGAATTAATTTTTAGACCCAAAGGAAATAAAACAGGAAAGAGTTTGTTTGGTTCTGTGACGATTTTGACCGAAGTTGTGACAAGCCTCTTGTTTTTTATCTTTATTTTTGTATTTTAAAGTGGATATAGGGGCTTTTTTAAGGTATATTAAATTTTTACAATTTTGGCATGCTCATTGCTAATAAAAAATACGATATTAATTGAAGGGTTTTTCAAATCAATGATACGGTAAGTCAAAATACCCATACCCTTACGAAATGACAAGGATTATAAATGCATATAGATTCTACAGATGCCACACTGAAACGCTATCTCGATGATATTCGAAAAACAGCACCACTTTCTCGAGAAGAAGAACAAATTTTATTTCAAAAAGCAAAAGAAGGCGATAAAGTTGCTCGTAAAAAGCTTATTTCTGCAAACATGCGATTTGTGTTAAAGGTGGCTATACAGTATAGAGGTTGTCCAATTCCTTTACCCGATTTAGTCAGCGAAGGGGCCATGGGATTGGTTCGTGCTATAGAATCCTTTGAACACTCTCGAGGCCTAAAGTTTATTAGTTACGGCGTTTGGTGGATCAAAGCCTATATAACTAGGGCCATCAATGAGCAAGGGAATTTAATTCGACTCCCTGCCAACCAACATTTACGAGTTCGTAAAGCCCTTCAAGAGCAATCTCGAGGAAAAGAAGTGGACGAAGAAATCCGAGAATTGATTCAAATTGGGCAGCGAGGAGTTTCTTTTGATAGCCCCCTCAAAGAAGATTCTAAGTCCACTTACGCAGAGGTTCTAGCCGATGTCAACGCCGCAAACCCCGAAGCCGACTCCGAAATTCAAAGTGTCGAAAACCTAGCCAAAGATTTAATGGAACAGCTCCCAGAAAGAGAAGCCAAAGTCATCACTGGAATTTTTGGGATCAACCAAGAAGCTCCTCAAACCCTCCGAGAAGTTGGGGAGTCTATGAACATTTCTCATGAGCGCGTGCGTCAGCTTCGAGACCAAGCCTTGCGTCGCATCAGAAAATACAATAGCCGAGAGTTCTTGCAAGAGAAAAAAGACGCTTTTTTAGCGGCCATTAATAATTAATATTCTTATAAAATAGCCACAGACGCTCCGGTGAAAGTGGCTTTTATTATTTATTTACAACAAATCTTGAACAATCCTGTCCATAAGAATCCACCCTTCATCTCGAAGGGATACACGGTTGTTCCGGATTTGCAGCATCCCTTTGTCTGTCCATTTTTTTAGTTTACTAGCAGACACCTTTACTTTTTGAAGATCAAAACCTTTACTACATCTTAAACCCAACCAAATAGATTCGGTCCTAATAGCTTCAAAATCTAGTTCATCTTTGTTCAACGCCTTTTCTGGGCAATCGGCCTGCACCCAAGACCTCCATTGAGCGTAAGATTCGGGTGCAAAGAAACGAGTGTTTCCAACAAAACTATGTGCACCTGGTCCCAAACCCAAATAAAAACCACGATCCCAATAGTTTTGGTTATGCAGACTTTCTTTTCCTATTTTAGCAAAATTAGAGGTTTCGTACCTTTTAAAACCATTATTTTCAACGATTTTAACCCCTTGAAGGTACATCTCTGCGTACAAATTGTCATCCACAAAAAGCTCGCCTCTTTTTATCTTAGTGCCAAGAGCGGTATTTGAAGCCACCGTTAAACCATAAAAACTAATATGATCAATGGGCTTTTTCACCAAAAACTCTAGATCTTCCAAAAAATCCTCCACACTTTGCCCTGGCAAATTAAACATCAAATCCACACTCACGCTAATCCCTTGAGATCGCAAGGATTCCAAGTATTCCAAAGCCACAAGAGCGGTTTTCACGCTNTGTGCACGGCCTACCTTTTGAAGCAAATGTTCTTTAAAACTTTGAATCCCTAGACTAAAGCGATTCACTCCATTTTGAATTGCATTTTCCACCACCTCTTGGGAACAAGACTCTGGGTTCAGCTCCATAGAAAACTCCTTCAAATTTTCAACACCAACACCATGGCTCCAAAGCATATCAAAAATTTTATTTTGTCTTTTTGCATTTAAAATAGAAGGAGTGCCCCCACCCCAATAAATCGTTTGAAATTTCTGCGTAAAATCTGGAAACCGCTTAAAAAGCAGCTGCATTTCTACAGCTAAAAGCTCTAAATACTCATCTAAAAGTCGATCCGGTGCCGAAAGCACAGAAAAATCGCAATAATCGCAGACTTTTTCACAAAAAGGAGTGTGTATATAAAGACCCAACATAAAAACTCTAAAAATGATTCTGCTAAAATATAGAATATAAAAGCTTTCTAGGCATTGACAACATTTTTATGAAGTTTCAGAAGCGCCTGGCTTTAGAAAAATAAACTTAAAAGATAAAAACAGAAGTTTATCCAATAAAATACTTTTTTTTATGGGTCTTCTAAGTTATATTCTAATAGTGAAAAAAATAACTTTTCAAAAAATAAAACAAATGTTATTGGGACGCTTGTCTCTGGTGATTTTTTTTCTTTTGGCTTTTTTGGGGCTTTTTTTTGCATCCACCCTCCTTTTAGAAGAATCTTATAAAGATATTTTTATTGTAATCATGATATGGTCTCTTCCTTTGTTTTTGCATTAAACCATAGGAATATAGGCTGTTATTGGAACCAATGCTTTTATGAATCGAATCACAATTAGAAAGTTCAAAGCGATTAGTTTTTATGTGCTGAGTTGGGTTTTCTCCTGTTTACTATTGACTGCTTTTTATTTTTACTATGACCCCAACTTGAGTCTTAAGTTTTCTTTTTTGCTGGCGGTTCAATACGCACTCTTGCTAGGACTTTCGCATGGAATTTACGATGTGATTGTATTAGAAGATAACAAAGACCATCGGTCGATTTGGATCGCACTACTCATTCGTTCTTCTTATTTTTTAACTGCTATAGCAGTGAATGTGACTATTTGTGTGTTTATTTGGAGCTTGTATGATTTTGGCGACATGATTAGTGAAGAAAGTTTTGCCTTAGTGGCCACAGTATTTGCTTCACCTATAACACATCTTTTGATTTTGTACTCTTTTATCATGGGGTATCTCATCACTTTTGTTCGATCAGTGCACAAAAAATTTGGCACTCGAGTATTTATAAACACCCTTCTTGGCAAATATCAAGACCCCACCGAAGAAGAGCGTGTTTTTATGCTTGTGGATTTAAAAAACTCCACTAATATAGCCGAAGAACTTGGACATTTTAAATACAGTGAGTTTTTAAGAGATTATTATCGATACCTTTCTAACTGTTGTGAAGAAAATCATGGAGAAATTTATCAAATAGCTGGAGATGGAGCCTATTTAACATGGTCTCTTCGTGCAAGCATTAAAAATCCTCGTCCCGTCTTGTGTTTTTATGACCTTATGATTTGCTTAAACAATACTCGAAGGAATTTTTTAAGAAAATACAGTGTGGCACCCTCTTGCAAAGCCGCCATACACTGCGGAAAAGTCATTGTCTCAGAAGTTGGTAATTTTGGGAGTGAAATTGCCTATCATGGAGATGTTATCAACACTACAGCAAGGTTAGAGACACTCTGTTCAAAAATAGGGCAAGATCTAATTTGCTCGGAGTGTTTTATAGAAAAAGTGAATCTCAAAGACTATTACCCACAAAAGCAAGGGACTTTTGAATTAAAGGGCAAAAAAAAGACAATTTCGGTGTATAGTTTACATTTTTCCCTTGACAAAGAAAACACTTAGAGCTAAATTTGAAATACTCAAGCGGGAATAGCTCAGTTGGTAGAGCATAACCTTGCCAAGGTTAGGGTCGAGAGTTCGAATCTCTTTTCCCGCTCTAAAGACCACTATCGTGGTCTTTTTTTATTTTAAATGAAAAGCTTTCTAAAATTCGAGCTTTTATAAATACAAACTCTAATAGAAACTGTGAACCAGAGTTTATACAAAACCGAATCCCGGCCACTTCCCACTATTCTGGCATGCACAGTGCACTCGTCCCACTTTTTACGCTCGCATCCCAGCGTTTTTTTTCTCCGTAATGATGGCAATCCATACAGGATGGCATTGTGATAAAGCTGTTCATCTTCGTGAGTACTAACAACTTCTCACTT
>JGI24710J26742_10000785_pt1 | contig 29799 bp, 33 predicted proteins | sample BioPla2DNA2_FD_26742 | JGI IMG/M metagenome (IMG submission 26742)
TACTTGAAGAACTAAAGAATAACTATGGAAAAATAATAGGTTTAAAGGGGTTAGACAGTAATAAAGAACGTATACATTATTATACTTGGAGCAACGACATACATTGGNCTATAAANCTTATGATTGTGGATGTTGACACTAGCAAACCATGGAAGATTGGAGAATATGACGGAGCAGAGTACATTGAGTATTATAATATACCAGAAATAATTGATGAAGAGTCTAATTATGCGAAATGGTAGTGGGAGATAGCAAGACTGATTTTAGAAATAACAATAAAAATACTACTGTAAATACAATGTAAAATAGCTGTATGGTAGTTAGTATTTGATTTAACGATATGATTAAGTAGATTAATATAAGGGGGTAATATGGCGGGCAAGGTAACCTTATGGACAGATGCAAATAAAGAAAAACTTAAATGCTTAGTTGAAGAGGGAAAACAACCAGAGGAATTAGCAGCATATTTTGGAACAACTAAGACAGCAATAGAAATAAAATGTAGTAGACTAGGTTATACGATACTACGGTACAATAGGAAATGGACTACAGAAGATGAGGAGATATTTGCAGACTTATGGTGTAATACAGATAGGTCAATGCAATACATAATGAATAAGCTACATAGAAATAAGAATGGCTTAGTGATAAAAGCACAGAGAATGGGGCTAGGACCAAGAATTGGTGGCTTAGAGGACTTGACCTTATCTACAATAGCTAGTGAGATGAGCGTATCAATGGACAGAGTAAGAAACTGGGTTAGGCTTGGGTTAAAGTGTAAAAACAGAAGAGTAGGTAAGAATAGAACTCTTGTAAAAACAGAGGACTTATTAGAATTTCTTAAAAAACATCAAAATCTATTCGACGCATCTAAAGTAGATAGATGTTTATTTGCAAATGAGCCGCAGTGGTTAATAGATAAAAGACGCAGAGACCTATATAAGGAAACACGAGAATTTATAGAGTATTCTTTGTGGACAGACAACATGGACAAACAACTTATTACAATGATAAATCAAGGATTTGACTTTGACTTTATAGCTAAAAAACTTAATAAAACAGTAAGTGCAGCTCAAGATAGAGCTAGATTACTAGGGATGTCTTATAGGAGCGCAAGGTTTTGGAGTGGTAAAGAGTTAAAGTTCCTGCGTGAGAACTCTGCTAAAATGACAGTTAAAGAGCTTCAAAAAACACTTAAAAGAAGAACTGAAAGATCGATAATTTGGAAATGCGAGCAGTTAGGGTATAAGTACCATATATCAGAAAGGATGGTAAATAAACATGAAAAAGAATAGGATATATGCAAGTAAATATAAAGAAGCAACTATATCTATACATAACTCCAGATTACATAACATTTTAAAGCAGGAGACTCGATAGATGGGAGATGTAGCAAAATAGGTATTAGTGCTAACTTTGTAGGTTATAGGGTTACACATGTAGACCATTGGGGAGTATATGCTGTGCCAACAGATAGGATGCTTATAGGACTTAAAGATAATTTTACACAAGCATTTATAGATAAGTGCAAAGGACATCATAAGTTCAAATGGTGTAATATCACAGGCAAGTATCTACAAGATGAAGTTAAATAGATGTATAAAAGGAGGGATAACCATGAATATTAATATAAGGGAGTGTAGAAAATTTCAAGGAACCTATAGTTTTGATTATATAGCTAGCTTGGAGCTTGGGTATATGCTACCTGTAAGGGTAGGTAACAGGTACTGCATCATTGTTTCTACAAATGAAATACCTAAAGTATATAGTATTACAGTGGTAGAAAAAGCAGACAAACCATTGTACAAACAGCACATGGACCTAATGATGGGCAGGAGGCCTACACAAAATATTAATAGAGCAACATATAGACCAGTATATATTAGACCAGAAATTGTTGGTAAATACAGGTATTATATTTATGAGATAGCTTATTAGTGGAGATGGTGGCATGAGGAATAAATCTGGATACAAGACAGTAGAATTACTAGATGAAATACGGGTATTAAGAAACATCTTTGATAGTGTAGAGGTAATAGACCCTATCAAGGGTATGCGGGTGGAGTGTGGGGAACATTACTTCAAAGTCACCTCTGAAAACTGTAATAAGGTATGTAATGCAGGGAATAGAGAGCGGGATTGCATCTGTAAAAAGATTGTAAGCACCGGTGAAAGTTATACTATGTTCCAGTTTANAGATGGTGAAACATACTATATAATGAGCAGACCAATTAAATTAAGGGGAAAAGACTTTGTTATGATAATATCTAGCAAAGTAACAGAAANNCTTATACTTGGAGCTAGTTCTGATTCAGCAGACTTGGTAAAAAANATTACTAAGTATAANAAGAGTATATACTGTGATGAATTAACTGGAGCATATAATAGAAAATTCATAGCAGAAAATATAGAGTTTATCTTAAAGAAAGCGGAGCAAGATGGTATAAATGTATGTGTAGGTTATATAGATATAGACAACTTCAAGGGTATTAATGATACATATGGACATGCTTTTGGGGATGAGGTATTAAAGAGTATAACTAGTTATCTGCGTACAGTTGCAAGGAGAGCTGACGGCTATGTGATTAGGTTAGGTGGGGATGAGTTTGTAGTAATCATGCAAGGAATAGATAAGAAAACATTTGTTAAGAAGATGAATGAGTGTTGTGAAATTGTAAGTGACTTAAGATTAAAGACAGAGCAGGGCAGAGTAGTCAGAATAAACATTAGTGTGGGAACCAGTAGCACCATAGAAGATAGGCTAGACACCTATGAAAAGCTAAGTGATAAGGCAGATAGGAATTTATATACTAGTAAAAACAAGGGTAAAAATTGTGTTACATAAATGGGGGGGGGTACAATGCAACTAGTAGAGAGGGTTATGGAGAGCAGGAAAGAAGTATATAATCAGTTGAAAACTATACTGACTTCTATTAATAGCGATTACTGCATAGAAACTAGAGAAGATTTATCAAGTTTAACAGTTGAGGGTCAAGATGGAACGCATCTATACATTAGATTAGAGATAATGTCTAATGGGGAGGTTAGGGTAAACTTCTCAAATNTAATTATAGGTGAGAGAAGGAAGGGAACATTCACTGCTATTATTCAAGGGGTGAAAGAGAGTAACATAATAAAAAATGCAGACATTACATCTGTATTTTCAAATGAGATGATAAGTTTTTGTACGAAACACAAGTTTAAAGGGCAAGAGTTATATGATGGTGTATATGACTATAAAATTAAGTGAGGTGNGNTATGAGATATACGTTAATTAGTTTAGTTCTTATAATNGTGATAACGTTAACGGGTTGTAAGTCATACATTAATACAAAAGATGATACTATATTGAAAGAGGATGAAATAAAAAATCTAAATGAGATAGAGTCAGAGAAGTCAACATCAGAGGGCGTCAAGAGCTTAGATGAAATAACTGGCATAGAAAGTAAAGAGCAAGAAGATGGTGAAGATGAGCTTCTGATTGAAGAGGTGCAACAGCTTAAAAAGGTAGAAATGCCAGATGGTAGTGAGTTAGAGTTATCAATAGAAGCAGCTGAAGCAGTTTTGAAATACAAGGAGTTAAATAAGCAAGTACTTGATAAGCATTATCCACAGAAAAGAGTTACAACAATAGACGTTGATACAACCTATGAAACAACAGTAGATGCATCCTTTAAGATAAGTAGTATAGAGTATAGTATAGTTAAGTACGATTCTGAGGGGCAAGGGATACTTACAGCTAACATAAGGGGAACAGTAGCAGGTTTAGATGGGAGCTATGAGATAGAATTACCATACGAGAAGGCTGTAAAGCTTAAAGAGGGAGATACATTTGCAATATCTTATCAAACAATCAGGTTGGGTGGAAACATAGTTATAGTTAACATAAAGTACTAGATTTACAAGCTAACTAAGCATTAAATAACCAGTAGATATTACTGGTTATTACTAAACATAAAAATAGACATACTTATATTAATTGTTATAATNATAAACAAGGGGGATTTACATGGCTAGAAAAAGAGGTAGGCGTNTAATTAGGNGTAGTGACGTCAGAGCATTAAACTATGGGTACGCTGTTAGAAGGAGTTATGAGAATACAGCTACTAGATACATAGAANTTGAAAAAACAGCTTTAAAAAAGGCTGAGTCAGACATACAAGAAGGCGCCATTGAAAAGTGTTATATCACCNTAGGAAAGAGAAGGGTATCTATATTACCATTCTTTGCAAATGCTGTAAGCTTTATAGAAAGTGAATCATTGCTTAAAGATTTAAGTAAGCTATTTGCTAAGGATGAAGAAGAGCTTATAGAGATGATTAAGAAGAACGAGAGATGGTATTGTAACAACATAGGTAAAGAAAACTTTAACATCTTAATGAGTTTATGCGGACATCCTACAAGGGCAATTTCAAGGTATATTGTAATGGGGGCTCTTAAGAGCTTTAATGAGTTCTACAAGATAATGGTACTAGCACTTGTAATAGAGGCGATGAACGCAGAGGTTAATGGAAAATCTGTAAATGAGTACAGTGAGGGTGTTCAAAATACCATGGCATTAAGTTATTACATCTGCCTAAAATGGTTCAGAGACAATGGCTTTTTAGCACATAATAGGGTGAAAATAGATTTTATAGATGGGGTTATAGAGGATATACTTAAGGTACCCGGACCTATACAGGATTATTTCAATTGTGAAATAGATGAGGCAGAGTTAAGNTTNAGACAGACAGACTGCATAGATAAGGATGTCGGAAAGNATAAAATGTCACCATTGTTTATAGAGACCTTGGAGGCTTATGGAATTAATACAGCATCAAAGGATACTATAAGCAACTTAGAATTNGCTGTTNCACTTGCAAATGACATATCTAATTTAAGAACATCTGAGTCATTGGNTATATTCAANATGGGTTTAAGTGGATTCATTATGGAGTCAGATAACATACATAAGATAATTAAAGAGAGAAAGNATCTTAAAAAGGAGATTGCAAACAACATTGAAACTAAAGACAAACTGAAGAAAGAGGCTAGACAAGCTAAACGTGAATTAACCAAAGAAAAAAATGAGACAAGCAGATTAAGTAGAGAGTTAGTAAAGCTTAAAGAGAAATGCAATAAGATACCTGAAGATACAAAGAAATTAANGGACAACTTATATAAAGAAATATTCAGCAAGAAGAATGAAATAAGAGAGCTAAGTAATGTAAGGGATGATTTAAAGAGTAAGTTAAATAGCAGTAAAAAAGAGAATGCTAGACTTAAAAAACAAGTTAAAAAGCTAGAGGCAAAATTAAGGATTACATTAGAGGAAAACCAATTATATCAAGAGGAGTTAAAAGGTGTGGTTGGTATAGATACTGATGATACTGTACCTTTCGAGGATATACTAAGTAGATTAATGGGAAAACGAATAGTAATTATAGGTGGGGCAGAGTGTATAGGACAAGGCTTATCTGAATTAGGTCTAGACGTTAAGCAACATAGTGTAGACGCCAATGTGGGAGCCAAGGAAATAGGGAGGCATGATTGTATAGTATTTATGATAAAATATATGTCACACACAGCATTATGGGCTACTAAAAGCAATGTAAGAGGTACTGATAAGCCAATGGTATATTATTATGGTACAAACATTGAGAAGTTATGTAGGACAATACATAGTGAAATTAATGGTACAGACAACAATTAGGGAGGTAATACAAAATGATTAGAACAGCTAGCCATAATACTGCTTGGAAAGCTCCCAGTGGTATGAGAATACTATCTATAACAGTTGGAAACTTACCTTTAAAAGTAGATGCTGTAGCCAAAGAGTTAGCGCCTACTTGGGATATGGTCAATATAATCAAGAAAGGAAACAAAGAGCCTTTTAGGGATGTTTATGGTGACGAATATATTGAAAATGCTACTCCAGAGGAGTTATATACAAGAGCTTATAAAGAGCAGATACTAAGTAAACTATCTGTAGAGGACTTCTTGAATAAATATGGTGCACATCTTTGCATTGTATGCTTTTGCAAGGCTGGTGATTTCTGTCATAGGCATATAGTAGCGGAGTGGATATCAGAATACACTGGGGAAATAATAACAGAGCTATAGGCTAAACAGTTAAAAGCAGGTAATTTAACATATAAACAATCAACAACTAGTTATATAATATAATCAATTATAGACTATATATGATATGCGTACTAACAATCCTTAGAGTGTAAATAAAGTATAATTAAATTAAATTTAAGGATAAGGAGAGGTTCACGATGGCAAAAGACTACAAGTTGTACGCTATGGTATATGGTTGTTATGACGATAACATTAAGAGTGTGAACAGCTCATACTATACCGAAAATATGGTGAAAGCTCAGAGCTTATTTGAAACTGACTTAAGGAGTAGGGGAATGATACCATTAGCAATTATGTCAGAGGCACAGATAAGGAAAAGGGTATTAGAGNGTACTAAGGCAAAACACTAAAGAGGTGATGGGTATGAGGAGACCGGCATTATTGACGAGTAGACAAGAGTTAGAAAGAAAAGCTAAAGAGATTTCAGAGATTACAGATACAACTGTGCGTGTCAACACTGTAAAGGGTAATATATACATAGAGATGGTAGATAAAGAACTCAAGAATAAAAAAGAGTTTATAGGGGATATTGACGATTGTAACCTTTTCATAGATGGTATACTGTCGTTTGTCAAGGTTATGGCATAAGGAGCAAGAAAGGCAGGAGATGTGGAATGTTAGCTACTACTTATTATATAATTGCAAGATACATGGATGGAGTGAGAGTTGTCGGTTACGAAGTAGAGTCTGTTGAAGGGCATCGTGATAGGATGACTAAAAGACAGGTAGAGGAATTAGCTTTAAACAAACAGATTATAAACTGNACAGCACAGAAATATACCAACCCTAAAAAANATAAAGAAACAGTTGTTTTAAAGGGCGTTGGTTGTAAGCTAAGTGATCTACCTACTATTAGATTAAACAAGAAGAGTGGAGAGATAGACAAAAGAGGAGTCATAGTAGCTCGTATAGTTGATGGTAAGAATACAGTAAGTTACGCAATAAGAAAGTATAACGGTGAGATAACAAGTGTATCTAGAGATAATACAATGCTATTAGCTAGGAAGGGAGCACTTAAAAATGCAAGGGCTCAAAGGTCAAAAGGTGAGTTGTTAATGAGGGGAGTTAAGTGTGACTTAGCTAAATTACCTATTGTGAAGGAGTCTAGTCTAGTTAAGCACTAAATTTAAAAGAATACACACAATTTAAGAGGACATAACATGTCCTCTTTTTATTTAAACACTTGTATAATCTAAATAATAATAGAGGTATAATTATAGAGTAGGGGGGTATCGGAAATGGTTAAGCAGGGTTTTTTATATACAGAGTCTAAGCATAAAAATGCATTTAATGTGTTTATTGAGACAGATTGTAAGACTAAGAGTAACAGTGTAGTTAACAGAGTAAAGGGTATATGTAGGTTATACACTATTGAGGTAGATAATTCGCTTGATGAAAGAATAAAGGCAAGGTTAACGAAGGGAACATTGCACCATGATGGTTTAAATATTACATTTGTAAGTGGTAATAATAGCGTTGAGTTGTCGGACAATGTATTGATAATACAATCTTTAAAAGAGTATAAAAAGGGAATAGCTTGGTTTGAGAGGAAGGGTAAGCAAGTTAATATAGTAGTACCATGTGGACTGAGTGGAACTGACATCCTGTATAGATCCTTTGACAACATAGATGACGCTATGGAAAGCTTATGTGAATTAACAAAAAACAGATTTAATGTAGTAATACATAAAAAAGTGGATGGAAAAGACTACTATGCACCTATNTCAACATCTTTCAGCTTAAAAGANTTGAGAATTAACTTATGGAGGTCAAGGATAGAGCATGAAATATGNATAACNGCAATGGTAGAATGGAAAGGATCTAATACATCAGTCAGAATATGCAATATAAAGAGAGGAAAGATACTAGAAAATCCAGATATAAGTAAAGAAGTAGCGTTAAAAAATAACACGGTTTACAAGAATAGTATACTACCAGAGATAGTAAAGGCAATAAAGAAGGTATACAGGCAGAGATAGAGGGGTAAGCGAAGTATGGAAAGCAATAGAGTAAGAAGAGCAAAGGAAAGAGAGAGGATACAAAGAAAAATGCGAATTACTAAGGTAATAAAATCTTGTATACCTTTAGTGATATTAGCAACAATTATAGTGTTTTTAGTGGTGAGGTACAATAATAAAATCAACATAGGATATAAGATAGTAAACTGGGATAAAATAGACTATGATACAGGAGATATAGATGTTGTAGAGCCAGTTGGTGGAACAGTAACAATAGAGTCATATCATAAAGTAAGAATGGCTGCAAGCGCAGAAATGATAGTTAAGCTTGTTGATTTACTTCCAGAGAAGTTATTTAACAACTTAATAGACGGTGTACAATCAGATTACTATAAAAACATAGTTTATGAGGAGTATGTAGAAACGGCTAAAGAAGTAAGAGACATGTTAATACAGGCTGAGTACATCAACGATTTATACAATGAACATAAAGATTTAGAGGGGTTTGAGGATTTTGAGGGTTGTCATACAGAAGATTGCTCCTTGAAGAAATTTGTAGATTACTACACTGGACAAGAGTTACATGATAAGTTAATGGATGCACATAAAAAATGGGAGAGCTTAGTAGAATACAGGGTACAAAACATGGAACCTGATGACAATACAGTTAATATGTTCTACCAAGAAGAAATAATAACTAATTTAGATTACATAGAAGATATACAGGTAAAAGCATATATAGTAAACAGTAAGCTGACTAAACTTAACGATGCTGAGCTTATTGAGGAACTTAGGGCTAAGGGTAAGATACCGACAGTTAGCGTGGGTATAGAGCATACGGATGCATTGAAAGCACTTTCATTATACAGGTCAAATAAGTTTTATGATGAAAACATAGTAGGTTTAGCGGCTCCTACTATAACAAGCTTATTTAATGATGGGATAGCTTCAAATGTAATAGATTTAACAGATGTAGAAGATTTAGAGCAAGCAATTAAAGAGATAGAGCCTCCTAAATCAGAAGATAATGTAAGAATTACAGATATGCCATATATAAGTTACTCTCTTTTAGAAAGAAGTGAAGATGATATAATTACAATATACTATGATATAGAGAGTATAAAGCACATAGATAACATTCCAACACTGGATGAATTAAGGGAAACATTGGAGTATAGAGCCAAGGTTTACTTAGCTGAGGCAGATATAGCGAGTGAGGTAGACAGCAGGTTATTAGCTGATTATGGTGATTTATTACACACTCATGATGAAGCTATAGAGCACGACCATGATGGTGATGGAATAGCAGACCATATTTATGATGAGGCAACTGGTGAGTGGTTAATATATGATGGACACGGGAATTATATAAGAGAAACTGCTGTAGATCATGACCATGACGGTGATGGAATACCTGATCATTAAGAGATACGGAGGGATAACGTGGGGGATATGAGGTTAGTAGACTTGCCGATAGGTACAAGGTTCTCTGTAATAAATGAATCATACGATGCAGAGATAATAGAACACCCAGAGGGTTACAATGGAAAGGGGATACTAGTGCTTGGTGCATTTAGTGATGCCCAGTACATCCTAACTGGAAGAGAGGTTAAACGTATAGAAATTAGGAGGATGGGGGATGAATTTCGTTCTTCAAACATTTAATGGGGAGATTAGAGACGTAGAGATATTCAATATGGTACAGATATTAAACACCTATAGTAAGTACGATGGACATACTTATAAGTTAAGTGATAAATCGGATATAGAAGGGTTAGCAGACTATATACCTATAGGGACACTAGAGTATGTAGGAAGCCACCTTAAGAAGTATCATGGGATAGGCTTAGAGAACCCTATAGAGATACCTAAGAGAATGAGGGGTAAAGATTATGTAGGCAGGTATTACAAGATACTAAAAAGAGAGGACATACCAGATAGAGGGTTCAGCTTTATAAAAGATGTATCTAGATTAAAGAGTTATTGCGGTTTAATGGCTATAAGTGACTATACAAGGAAATATCTTGAGGGTACAGTCTATCAGATATCAGAGTATGTAGAATTTATTAGTGAGTACAGAGTATTTGTACTTAGGGGAGTAATACAAGCAATCCAGCACTACAAAGAGGATGTTAAAGGTATTCCCTGATATAGATATAATAGAGCAGATAATCACTGACTATACAGCTATAGAGGGGTCATCCAAAGCATTTACAGTAGACGTAGGTATAGATAAACAAGGCAGAACATTATTAATAGAAATACATACATTTAACTCTTGTGGAACATATGGCTTTGATGATAAAGCACTAATTCGAATGTACGAACTAGGTTATAAATATATAGTTAATAGTAATAAAGGGTTAGAGCTTGATGGAGTATAAAGATTTATGTTAATAATTAGTTAATAATTTCAGAGGGCGTCCATTTGAACAAGGTATGAAACACATAATACATATTATTAGATATTAAATCACTTATATAGTTAATATACATGCAATGTAACAGTTTTGTAATAATTGGTATATTAATTAAAGGAGTGATTTCTTATGAGCAACAACTCATACAAGCAAATTAGAAGGGGTTTTAGGAGAAAAACAGTAGTTCCTATGTTGATACTAGCTTTATTAGTAATAGCTATTGGAGACTACAGTGTAGATAAAGGGATTATTCAGTTTGCGCAAGGAAAAACATCGGGTAATATAGTTAGTAAGCTTAACTCTGATGGAATAACATTGAAAAGCTTTTCTAAAGTACAAGCAGTAAAAGAGGCTATCGTATTCGAAGATGTGATTGAAGATGAAGTAGAAATATATACAGTACATGAAGATGAGTTATACGAGCAGGAATTATTAGAGGTACCAGATATAGAGTTATTTATGAGTGATTCTATAGATATGAGCGGAGAAGATTTAGAAAAGCAGGTAATAGAATCATTCGGTTTATCCTCAGACTACAAGGTAACATTAGGTGATGAGGTAGGGGTAAGTTCTGAAACTACAGCTCTTGTATTACCTGGAACACCTACTGATAGAGAAAGTACATTATTACAAGTAAGAAGTGCAACCAAACATATAGATGAAAGCTATGAGGGTGTACAGGTGAGTCTTACAAGTAAAGATAGGGATCTTNTAGAGAGACTTGTACAAGGNGAAGCAGGAGCGGAAGGGTTTATAGGTGCAGCTCTAGTGGCTCAGACACTCAGAGATACAATGGTAGAGTCTGGTATATATGACTTAATGGAAATAAAGAAGGCCTATGGNTATAGNGGAAGGCTTGTAACAAAGCCTAATCAAGAAGTGCTAGATGCTGTAGCTTTTATATTTGATAATGGTGGTTATATAGTACAGCATAGACTAACCTACTTCTATTCATTCAATAATACAAAGAGTAGGTTTCATGAATCACAAAAATTCATACTAGAGCATGGAGGTCATAGGTTCTTCGACAAGAAGAATTAGATACGGGAGGCAATAAGTATGGAATTCAGCTTAAAAGAGAGAGTATTAATANTATTAAAGAAAGTAGCAATCATAGCGTTACCAGTAGCTATGGTTGCTACTTCTATTACGTTTATGATAAAGTACAATAACGAAAAAGAAACAGTAATAGAAATNCAGANAGCTAAAGAGAGCGTAGAGATAAAGTTAGAGCAAGCAGAGAAAAAGTTAGAGGAGCAAGGGGAGGATCTTGAACAAACGATACCTGAAGATGGTGAAGTTGTAGAGGAAGTTGAAGAGGAGGTTATAGATACAACTATTGGAACTATGGAGTTATTAAGTAAAAACTTAGAGTCATTACAAAATGGAGATATAAACACCATAGGTAAATGGTTTGGTTCAGGTACAGAGTTTACTGCTGAAAGAGTTAAAGATGCAACAAAGAGTGCAAAGATTACAGTAGAAGAAAACAATGATGACGCAGAAAAAAGCTTGAAAATACATGTTTGCAACTTAGATTATAGAAAAATAAACCTTAAAAAAGGAGCTAAACAATCAATACCAAAAGAAGAACTCGGCAATGAATGAGGGAGACAGGTTATCTTTGGTAGATAAAGCAATAAATGAACTAATAGAGAGCGGAGAATACGATAAACACTACATCTTAGATGTTAGAAGTGACAATGGGGTGCTAGAGATAAGCGAGGAGTTAAAACAGGCCATAACAGGTGGATGGTACTGGGGTACAGGTGAAGAGCTACAAGGTTATGTTTGTACATATGATAAATAACAAATTAGATGAGCAGCATTAACTATAGGCATACATAAATGTATGCCTATTTGTATATTGTGGTAAATTTATAAAAATATATGGGGGTAGGGGATCATGGATATAAGCAAGATTTTAGATAATAAAGCAACCAAGATTATTACAGTGACACTACTGGTACTTACAATGATTATAGGTGGGAGTAAAGCAGTTGGAAATGGGAAACTGACCCTAGCGGTTATTATTTTAATACTAACAGCTGAAGGAATATTCTTAATTGCAAGACGAGAATTCATTTTAAATTGTAAGGACTACAGTATAAATAAATTCGAGGAATACAGCCTAGCAAAGAGATATCAGAGAAATAACATAGGAAAAATGTATAAAAACATTATACTGTTTATGATACCAATTATTATTTTATCCTGGTCATCAATCAATAAATATGTAGTACATAAAGAATATACAGAGCGTATGAACAATAACTTTAATTTGGCAATAGAGCAATTAAAAGATGATGAAAGCGGCTTAGATGAACTATTTAGAAACATAACTAATGACCCCTTAGCAAGTATGCTAATTAACGAGGGAAATACAAAGGATATAGTAACCATTGGTTTAATACTAATGGATACATCAAAGAATATAACTAAGGCATTTACATCATTGTATATAGCGAACGATACTTTAGGTGGTGGAGAGGTAATAACAGAGGAAAATAAAGCAGAGGTATTAGATCAATTAAAAGAAGCAAATGCAGAAATAGATGCAATGTATAATAATTTAATGTATGAAGAGAATAGTGAATATGCCATGGATAAATTAATATCAGACATTGTAAGGTTAAACATATACTTTAGAGAATTAAATAGCACAGTAATAAATGGCTTAGAGAATGATAAAAGCGACGGCAAAAAATATGAGGAAATGCTAATTAATTTTAGGGAAAATATTGAAGAACATAAGGACTCGACTACAAAAGCACTTGAGTATACTATTGAAGTAAGTAAGAATAAAATGATTATACAAGCAGTAGCATTCAGAGTCGCTTGGATTACAGCTATATGGTCAGTATTTAGATTAATTGGAATAATAAAATACTTTAGACTATTAAAGAGNTACCAAAGGGGGATATAGCAGGTGGCGTATGAAAAGTTAGNNTCAATGCAAAACTTANTAAATCAAGGNTTAAATGTGCATAAGTTCNTTGCAACTAAAGATGTACAAGAGATTAAACAAGCTGTACATAACTTTGATAATGTGTGTACAATTCGGACGGATAGTGATAGTGGATTGTATAAATTGCCATTCTATATTATAAACGGTTCAACAGTTGAATTAGACAGTATATGCAATGAAATCAAAGAGAAAGATTTACTTGCAATTGTAGCAAACGGACTAAAGTATGACAAGCATCTAGTATATAATATAAATTACACCATAGAAAAGAACGGAGACTTCTGGTGTGAGTATAGTATGGAAAAATGTACTTTAAGGGATATGTACAAATACCCAATGAATTGTTATATAGGCAATATAAATGAGCGGATTTGGGATTGGGTAACAATAAGACAGGCAGATAAGAGGATAGACAAAAGGATATTGAGAGACACGCTAATAAGGTTATGGTACAAAGGCGTCTATGGTAAATATGTAGAAGCAAGTGTTTATACAGAGAACTGTGGGATGCTGCAAGAAAACATAGTATTTTGGCAGATTGTTACAAAGAGCAACAAGGAAAGGGAACTATTTAAACTATATTATTAAGACGGGATTAACGTGAAAAAATAAAGAAAAGCAAAGAAATAGAGTTAGTTATAACAGTAAAGAGAGTATGAGAGAAGGAGAGTTAGATAGTATGAAATTTGATGAAATGAGAGATGCAGTTAAAGAGGGGCTATCTGTACCTAAGTATTTCTATGAGATTATAGTACCTGATATGCCAGAATACTTCGTTTATGATGTTGACTTTGAGGTAAGGCCATTTGTACAGTGCCCATTACATGGAGAGGACACGCCATCACTAAAGTATTACGATGAAACAAATACTTATTACTGCTTCGGTTGTAGGTCTGGTGGGGACGTCATTAAACTTCATATGGAGTACATGGAAAAGTGTAGGGGGGATAAGGTACTATATAGAGATGCTGTAAACTTTCTATATAAGTACTTTATAGAGGGTAAGCAGGTCGAGATATCAAAAAATGCCAACAAAGCAAGAGTTAAAGAGGCTGAGGCAAGTAGTAATGTGGAAATAGGAAGGTTTATGAGATACGTAAGAAGTTTGGAAAGAGCCTTACAGAACGATTACAGTATGGGTTTGGGGAAGAAAAAGATAATATATTCCTGCGTAGACTCTACAGAGTTACTCGTCAGTATAAATAAGTTAAATGCAACTGAGGGTTTAGAGATGGTAAAAAAGGTTGTGAGAGAAACAGTCTAGTTAAAAAACCTTATACTCCCTTATAAAAATGCAGTATACATATGTTAATTTTACCTAGTTTTTAGCGTTAAAATAATAATTAGGGTAATAAGAAATAAGAAAAAATAAAAATTTAATTAAGGGAGAATGACGATATGAAGATGAATCTAAACTTTGTTTCAGATGGAGAACCAACTAAGTTAGCGAGTATTCAAGGAGATACTCTTAAGGATGTAATGAAGGAAGCAACAGAATACTTAGTAGAGGCTGGTTATTTAGACGAAGATGATGCAGATGAAATTCAGTGGGAAAAAGGAGATGCTAAGGGAACATATTGGTTAACCATTGAGGATGAGTCCACAGGCTTAGATATAGATTTTGAGCTTGAAAGAGCAAAGTAATAGCAACTAGATATACACTTAGTAGGCGGCTGTGTACAGTCGCCTACTTTTATATTTATGTAAAATGCAGATATAATTATTTAGGTACAGCTTAATAAGCTTTATATTAGTTGAGTTATAAATAAATAATAGAAAGAGGGGTAGGTTCAATATGGCTATACGTCCTTGTATAAGTTACCCGGGCGGTAAATGGAAAGCTTTACCACAAATCTTAGAATTAGTGCCTGATGGAGTTACAGATTGGAGGGAGCCATTCTTCGGTGGTGGTTCAGTAACAATGGGATTCTTACAATCGGAGAAAAGTAAGGATTGCAAGAGGTTTGTGGTAGGAGACATTGCAACTGAAATGTATGCACTTTGGAAAGGTATTCAAGAGGATGCAAATAAAGTAATTAGCATCTGTGAAGAGTGGTGGAACGAGAAGTGTCCTACGCATACATTAATTCATAATACACCTATGTTATTTGATGACGTCTGGAAGGAGATACAAATACTACGAGGTAATAATAAAGTAGACGAATCAAAAGAAGATGTAAAAAACATTTGGTTAAAAGCGGAGGCAGAGGCTGTAGAGTTTTGGAATTGGGCGGCTACTGTTGATTGTTCTACGCTTACATTACAGGAAAGAGCAGCTAGAACATTCTTAGTAAACAGAATATCGTTTAGTGGGATGGGGGATAGTGGTTCCTTAAGTAAAGATCAGTTTATGAACTTTAGGAAAGAGCATATACAAAGAATTAAAGACAATGCTATATTATTGCAGAGAGTTGAGATTTACAATCAGAGCTTTGAGGAAACATTTAAGGATTGTAGTGAAGAGACTGGATTCATCTTCTTAGATCCTCCATACTTAAACCAAGAAAAGAGTGGCTTGTATGGTAAAGGTGGGGATACACATCATGGATTCCCTCATAGAGCCTTTGCAGACTTATGTAAAGAGACAAAGACACCTTGGTTAGTAACCTACGATGATAGTATTGCAGTTAGGAGACTTTTCAGAGGCAAGGGAATATATTTAAGGCCTTTCACATTGACATATACAATGGCAGGAAAAAAAGCTGTAGACGCTCTTGCAGGCGAGGAATTGTTTATAGCCAACTATGATATAAGAGAAAAGAAGTCGTTCGATATGTTAAATGATATATTATAAGAGCTTAATGGTTGTTAACGAAAGTTAGCAACCATTTTTTATGTTATACAAGCAATAAAAAATAAGGTGTGAAACAAAGTTAAATTAATGGAACATACACTAATTACTATTGGTATATACAACTAGACACTTAACTAAGCAATCTTATCAATAAAACAAGTAAACAATAAATTGTAGGAGTAGCGTCTATAACGTGAATAATAGTACATTATAACAAACATATAAAGTAATAATTAATGTTAAATTATAATATGAAACAAGGAGGTAGAGCATGAAAATTATAGGTACTATCGTAAACAACAATCTAACTTTAGTTGGGTTACGTATGAAGGGCAAAGCATCCGAGTTCGGTGGCTTTAATTCAGATGAACAAGTGCATGATATACAGATAAGAGAGATCCTTCAGAAAAGATTTAAAAACGGACAATTAGATTGCAGAAGTGGACAGCTACGTGAGATAAATAATTTTAGACTTAAGAATTTACCTATGCTATACTGGAACCAGAATGATGGTACAATGAGGGAGTTCGATAATTCCATCACACTTCATCGTAGGGTACTAGTAAATGGGGAGCTTAAAGGATTTGAGGCTACTATAGGTGGGATTAAAGGAGCCTTCCAGACTAAGAACATTATACAAATGTCAGGATGGTTTAACACTACAAACTTCGTGGTGAGGTACGCAGAGGACAAAGCGTTTATAGCAGGTAAGCCTGGGCATTCAATAGAGAAGCTACCAGCTATAGAAAGGGGAACACCTAGGGATTCATCTAAGAGGGCAAAGGTGAAAACTGTTCAAGAGTCTTCTCCTAAGAATGTGCATAACCCTGTTATAAGCAATGAGTTTGACATTATAACACTCTATGATATTATAGACAGCCTAGGTGGTAAGATAATATACTTGCCAACAGAGTCTTACAAGAAAACTAAAGTGGCAACTCATAAGACAGCATCTAACTTCATAAACTTCGGTGCAGGGCAGATAGGGTCTCCTCGTATAGATTATACAGAGAAGAACTTAAATGTAAATATTAACTTCACCAAGGTAGGTATAGTTAACGTACAGTTAACAACTGGTATGCAAACTGTATATCCATATACAATGGCTAAGAAAACTGTGTTTTGGAATGGTGTAAACTATGTTAATAAGTTTGCTATTGCAATACAGGAGTCTGATATACCAACTCTACAAGAGAGATTTGCAGGTTCATTAGCGCTTGAGCCTTATGAAAATCCAGTGGTAACACAGCCAATTAAAGCGTTTATGGGGGATACAGGAAACACCGTAAGATTTTTCCTTGTAGACGTCTCAAAGTTAGACATAATCAACAAGAATAAAATTAATGAATACAGATTAAGTAACAAGGAGATATATAATTTAGCACTTAAGCTAGTGCAGGATAAGAGTTATTACGCCTATGTAAATGGGGTATCTCGAAGTGCAAAAGAAGCTATCACCTCTAAAGGACATGTNCTACCTAAACCTAAGTACGGACCTTATGCAGGGTTATCTGAAGCAGACTTATTAATGCTACAAGACGCCGGAATAGATGTATTTACAGGAATGTTTGTCGGAAAGGAAGAGACAGACGAAAAGACAGATAAGGATGCAGAGGAATTAAGAGACTTACTAGATGGTAAGAAACCTAAGGTGCAAAGTGATATTGAGGTTGAGTTCCAGATAAAGGGAATGGCAACTAATATGAGCTATAAAGACTGTGTAAATAAAGCAGAGAAAGCATTAGTAAAAGCAGATCCTAAGTTCGCGGAGAAGTTATTCAAGTTAGTAGACACCTTTGAAGCTATGAAAGACATCAATAAAATGTATCTTGAAGCAGAGAAAGTTAAAGAGAGTCTTAATAAGCATAAAGCTGATATAATTAAAAAGCTTTGGTTCCATAAGATGGCATGTTTAGCTGATGGAGATTACAGCCAGTTTAAAGTTGCAAACATCAATGATTGGGAGACAGGAAAAGCTATTAAAAATGGGGTTACGTACCAATGTGTAGACCCTGAAGCTATAGGACTTATAATGAAAGTGTCAGGCATAGAGCTAGCATAAGTATCAGATTAAGCGATAATAGAGGGCAGCAGAGCAGATAATATTATAGGCTTAGCTGCCCTTTAAAATGTTATACTGTTAAATAGACTAGTTAATAGTTGGAGGTATAATTTAGAGTAGGTGGTGCAAAACATGAAGTACGATTTCAGAGACATTAATAACAGTATGATGTATGATACATGCAAAGTGATGTATGTAACTGGCCCTCACCCAATCTTTAATAATATAGTGGTAGACAGGTTGAGGGAGAGTTGCAAAGGTGAAATAGAGGGCTTCGACGAAGAGGATATGAGCTCCTTCATGGAAGAGTTTACTATGTCAAAGTATAACAGTANATCAGTAAACAATTCAATGAGCTTTGATGAGTTTATGGCTGCTGTGAAAGTCCCACCTGTTACTGGTAAATGGTTCTGTAGTGCTGACTATAAATTCCTAACAAAAAAGCAGAAAGACACCTTAAGTAGGTATTATAAGAAACCTATTGAGCATGGTGTATTAGTGATAAACATATCAGAATGGAGAGATTACAAAGACCTTTTAAGAAATAGGGCAATTACACAAAATAAGGATACTCATATTATACAGTTAAGCTTTCCTAGTAGGGATGTATTAAAAGACATAGTAACTAAGTTATTTAAGGACAGGGGAGTAACTGTGGCGGAGCAGGCAGTTGAGCTCTTCATAATGAGAATGAGTAGGGCTTATGATGAATACCAGGATACCATAGACAATATATGTAATAGTGTTGGGGAAAAGGCAAACATATCATATGCTGACATGGTATTACACCTAAAGGGAATTGAGAACTATATACTTGATGACTTCATAAGTGAATTAATGAAGCCTATGAAAAGTAAAAAGGTAGTCACCAGAAGAAAGATATATAAAATGCTAAATGCTTTAATGTCAGATATGGGTGCAAGGGCAATAGTAAACAAAATCAAGTTTAAGCTGGATGACTTAATAGAAATGAGAATACAAATTAACAATGGCAACATCCCAGTAATGGTTAGATATAACGTAGAGAAGATAAAAGGGAGGCTAGGTGAGGAAAGTAGATTAAACAAATTAAGTGATTATTCCTTTAAGAGATACGCCTATATAGCAAGTAAAACAAGTCTTAGAGACTGGTACTACATGAAGCTTATTCTTAGTAATATAAAGAATAGTTGGAGTGAGGAAGAGAGTGAGCGAGCATTATTATCACTAATTCATAGATATGTGATATCTACAGACAGATTGATGAATAGCATTGGGGTTAAAAATACACTTAAAGAAGGTTTAACAGACCTTAATAGTATATTTTACAATCCATATATCCGAAGAGTTGGGGGTTCCATTGAGATGGATGGACACTATGTAAATTTTAATACTGGTGAAATAACAGATAATAACATTGGAGGGATTTAATATGGCAAGGAAAATTGAGAGATTATATTTAACAGCTATTTCAGTACATCAGGGGATTATTAAAGTTATCATGCCAAATGGGGAGATAGCATTATTCGCTCAGAGGGGATTAAAGAAGCTATCACCTAGTGACGTAACAGTCGCTATAGAAAGAGGGTTACTGGAGCCTTCAGCTTTTGGTTTACAGGAGTTACCTTCAAATATAAGTATATCATTCGAAGAGCCAAGCATACAAGGAAGAGCTATAGCAAGCTTCAATCCAAAAGTCCTGTATGACAGATAGAATAAATTTGATATACGATTGTAACAGTACGTTGTTGTAAAAAATAATGGTTTTCGGGATTTAGCTAGCGTTGGTATATAATTAATATATGCGTACACTAATACAGTTGCTATTTTTGGCGACTGTATTAGGTATTAAATATAGGGTTGGTGTGTTAGGTAGTGAAATAATATTTAACATGTAGCAATAAAATAATTATATAAGCATCTATGGAAAGGGGTGTGGTAGTGATGAAAGAGGTCAAAAGGCTTAGTTATTGGGATAAGTGGAAAGGTTATGAGATAATACACAGCTTAGTTGAGAAGTACGATGAAGCATCTAACCTATTAAGTACTGAAAGACATGGAGCTAATACTTCGTACAATGATGATTACATTCAGATGATCTTGGAGTGTCAGGAGAGGTATGGCAGAGGAGCATATGTATTAATGGATTTATTGGGGGATATTGATTGGGCTCCATCTAGGGATGTTAGGGAGTTACTTACTTCCGATAACTGGTTNTATAAAGTAGAAAAAAAGCAATACTTAAGTGTATTAGATAGTATCATAAGTGAAAAGAGAGAAACACTGGACAGATTAAATGAATATGCAAAAAGGAGAATCAAGCCAAGTGATTCTGAAACATTAAAGGATGCAATAAAGACTTACAGAGCCGCAGCTAAGCGAGTAGAAGCAACTCTAAAAACACTAGATAAAACAAGAAAAGTTTACATAGCAGGTAATACTTTGTGAGAGCAGTACATATAGACAGTAATATAGTAAAAAGTATCAAATAAATAGGAGGTTTAAAAGTGATTATAAGCTTGATGTTAACAGGTAGACATACTATAGGGATAGATAGTAACGGTTGGTTTAAAGTAGGAACCAAGAAAGTCAACATTAAAGAGGTGCCTTTTGTAAGGTATAGATTTGAGAGCTACGATGAAGAAGAGTTTGAATACATAAAGAGCATGTTTGATAAATTTAAGTTCTCAACACACTTGGCTGAGGTTGATATTAAGGAAGGCTTTGATGAGCAGGTAAGAAAACTTAATGATATATTTGAAAATTTAGCTATATTCCTCTATATGCCGGTATATGACAATCATGTGGAGAGTTGTGAAATGACAGATGCTGATATAGAGCTATTGGAAAAAATAGATGACGATATGATTTATGATAGAATCATGTTAAAAGATTTAAGTGACAGCTTACATTCAGTATCTGCTAATAAACTAAAGAACAGTATAGCAGAGGTAACTGGATTTAGTGCAAGTGAGATGGGTATATGTAACAGCCCATTATCATTTGGAAACGATGCTTGTTTAACGGCTCTTAGAGCTAGAACACTTGCATCTATGTATGACCATGCAGAAGATTGCGCTTTGCCTAGTGCTAACCATGAAAGCATGAATTGTTGTGGGTGTATAAAGTATTTTAAGGTAGAGGCAGATATAGAGGCTCCTGTAAGCAAGGGAACTAAGAGTAAGAAAAGAGTAAAAGTTAAGGCGGATCTGGAAGATGCTGGTAGCGATGAAAATAGTAAGAAAAAAGCTGTAAAATCTACTAAAAAGTCAAGGAAAAGAATGATAGGTGCTTGGTAGGTTACAGATTAATTTGTAGGTAGCATGTTAATTATTAAAATTAACATGCTATTTTTTTAAGTAATAACTTATAACACTATCATAAATACACATAAACAATCTAAAAGACTAGTGGCAATTATATTATACTATGAATATAAGTGATAAGCTTTAAATTGATTAAATTGTGTATAAAATTAAGAAAACTAAGTAAATTTGGGAAAAATAAACTCAATTCTAGAAATTATGGATTAAATTTTTTAAAAAAATTTTAAAAAAGCGTTGACAAAGTCAATCTTAAATTGTATAATATTAAATGTAAGGTAAGTTGATGAATTAGTAAGTGAAGCATTAGTAGATTATTAATTGAGCGATGGGAAGTTCAGTTGATATAAATTATATTTAGGAGGATTAAGTATGGTTAGTACAATGCGAAAGAGAGTAGAGAGAGTTAATACAGGTACAGTGAGTGGCGTTAATAACAAAATGAGAGAGATTGAAACAAACAGTGAGTTTACAGATTACATCGCAAATAATTATGAGAGACTAGTAAATGAAGCACCTAAATTTGGTATAGACCCTGAACTTTCAGCAGACCTCATTAATGATGTATGGAGAAGCTATAAAATTGACGAGGCTAATGGAAATTGTTACGATATGTGTAAAGGTAATAGAGAGGGTTACATCAGCCTAGAACAGTCTATCTACGGAAGAATAAAGAGATATTCTCAGAATGTGAGATACCAAAGGGCTACAGAGGCTCCTAGATTTAATAAAAAAACAGGTAAATATGAAATGAAGGAAATAGCTAGTAGTATAACTAGCGATGACTTAGATTCTCTATCTGGATGTCAAAAACAGTACGCTTTAATGAATAGTTACGACGATTTAAGTGTTGTAGAGGACAGAGTAGTACTTTCAGAAAACATTCAATATTTATTGTCATTCGGTGAGAAGTTAGGTCTGCCAGTAATTAATGTTATAGAAACTATTATAAAAATGAAGGATAGCTTACAGAGCATAGACATGAGTATCTTCAGTGGTTTTAGGGATGCAGGAGATGAGTTCAAAGAGGCATTTACAGCCGTGTATATGACTGCAGTACAAGAGCCAGATTACTTTGCAGCTGAGCTTGATAAAGCAAAGGCAGAGATGGGGATATTCTTAGAGATGTCTAAATAGATGTCTCTAAGCTTTGATGGGAGCTTCCTTCCAATATAGGATGGGGGAATAACGCATGTATTGTAAAGCACTTACATATAGTAATATGGTGGAAGTTCCTGATTATGACAGCAACGATTGGGAAAAGAGAACAGTACAGTACATAATCAAAAACTACAATAAAGTGAGAAAAACGGTACGGATGATGGGCAAAGGTTTATTATCTGAATACCAAATAGACGATATAATGTCAGATGTTGCAATATACTTTAAAGAAGCCGGAGATTACGATATAGAGAGGGCTTACAATGAAGTTGCAGATACATACTTATCATTAGAAGGGTACATTTCAGTAGGTATAAAGCATTGCATACAACGTTACAATTCTGAAAATTATAGGCGTGAAAAAAATCTTGTTTGCACCACGATTGTGTGCGAGGACGGAGAAAAGGATATATTCGACACTATACAGGATGTTGGGTCATTGAATGAAATAAATAACATAGGATATAATCTATGTGACATACTTAAATCCATAAGATGCATGAGATATAAATATGGTGTAGATATCTATATGTTAATATACATTAGAATGATAACTCGCAACAATGTAGATATGTACTTCTCTATATTAGAGGCACTTGGTGTAAACAAAAGAGATCTAGCCGAAACAGAGAAGAAGCTCAGTAGTGAGCCAGATATGCAATATCTAATAAAAGCGATAAGCTTAAGTGAGGGTAAAGATACCTTAGTTGAAATAGAGAAATATGTCTATGGCTGTAACCAATTAAAGAAAGCAATATCTTTGGTGACAGGTTAATGAGATAGCCAGTTAAATAACACCTTATTACGTTAGGGTGTTATTTTTATGCTTAAAATACGACTAGTGAATATTGGTGTGTATAATTAATAAAATATAATGAGGGGTGAAGGTATATGAATTACGGTGAGATTTTTACTAANTTATCNTATGAAACTGCATTGATAGCTTTTTTCAAAAAGGATGGTTCTGTTAGAGTNATGTTAGGAACTAGGAATATAAAGTCAGCAGCTCTAGAGCATGGAAATCTAGGGGGTCTACTAGCAGGGCACGATAATAGATGTAACATTAGAAACGGAAATCTAGCAGTTGTAGACTTAATAATAGGAGAGTGCAGATCATTCAATGTAGAAAGACTAATTAAAATACATTGGTTTGGAGAGATAGATACACAGGAAAGATATGATGAGGTACTTAAGGAGTTCAGAGAACTAAAGAATAGCTTTGATAATCAGTATAACGATGCAATTATGGATTTATTAACAGAGAAATAGAGAGGAAGATAGTATGCAGTTTATCAGACAAGATTATAGAGTAGACACTAAAAATATGAATAAACTCCTTGATAAATACGGTAAAGTACATGTAAGGTTAAATAGTCAAGCTATTAAAGATGATATAGAGAAAATGAAAAAACTAGCTGAGGCATCTAATAAAAAGCTTTACGTTAAGAATTGTTGGAGAATAGTAGATTATTTAGATAGGCTAGGAAAAGTAGCGAAGAATGAAGAGGAGATAAGACTTGACTTCAAGTACAATGGAGACTTCATTGAGTCTTCTCCAATAGCTATAAGAAAAATTAATGGGTTCAATGTACAAACAACAGACTACTTTGATGTAATGGGTAAATCAGTCCTAACATTGGATTACAGCAAACTAATGGATGCTATGGCATTAGATATAGGCTATTTAGATTTAGGTTATACAAATGAGGAAATAGAGGATAAGCTAAAAGATGTAGGAATTGTAGCAACCTATGATTCTTCTGACCTCGGCGATTTATTAGAGGATAACTTATATATTGTAATGTGCGGACTAAAGATAGAAGATAGTCCATATGTTTCAGCGGATAATAAAAATATGCACGACTACTTCGGTGATAAAGTAAAGGACAGAGTAAATTATCTGGAGACACTTACCAAGTCATCTAAAAAAATAATGGCTATTGTAGCTATGGATGTTCTAACAGAAGCAGATAAACATAGTTGTAAAATTGAGTTAGCAGGGGTATACGAGGATTCGTTAGTTATATTAGTGCCAGATAAATGTAGTGTTGAGCTACTAAGCGAGAAATTAGCACAACCCCAAGTAATTAGATTATTCGGTAGGAAATTCTTATTCAAACCGGAAGTACAGATATACTAAAGCAGGAGGTAAAAACATGGAATCAAAAGTAGTTTACTGTCACTTTTCATTTAGGAGACCAAAAGACAAACCATACGGGATATTCGCAGCGGCTATATACGCAGACGTAGAGGGAAANCAGTTAGTAGCTGAAAAAACAGTCGCACTGTCACTTTGGAAAAATCATCAGCATGTAACAGCTATACAGGCTTACAGTAATGCGTTAGAGTCAATTTGGTATTGGCAAGCACGTATGAAGAAGTACAATGTAGGAACAGTCATGCTAGTAACTGATAATAGTACGCTAGCAGGTTGGATATTAGATCATAACAAGAACAAGAATTATACAGCTTGGATGAAAAAGGCAACTACACCTTACAGAGCAGGAGCTAAAAAGGAGATAACACTAGGGGTAGGTTTATGTGAGCCTAGAAAAGCAGAGAAGTCTCATAAGTTTTGTAAAGAGGAGTTAATTTCTAATAAAAGACCTACTGAAATTAACAACAATTACAGTGAAAGTAGGTTAAAACTACAAGATGAATTTAAAACTGTACTCGATATTGTAGCTGAGGATAAACCAATGGGCTTAGACTCCCTTATAGAAAAGTAGGAGAGTACGTAAGATTTATTGACTTCTTTCATCGTTTACCGGTATCAGGTGATAGAGAGAAATACCACTATGTTCAAATGAGCTATACGCCTTAGAACAGATTAATATATGGCTAATGATGGGTCAATGCAAAAATTAGGTGTGGGCTTTATAAATAATATATACAACAATAGAGAGAATATTTTTACGCAGAGAGATTAGAGAGTGAAGAGAGACTTAATTTTCAATACTTAAAATTGAGGAGGTTGTACTTTGATTACAACAGGAGAATATAAAACTCCGGACGAAACGTATGGAGTAATATTGGAACATCGCGACAAGAATGTAGAGTTGCTTTTAATAAAAAATAACATGGTATACTCAGCATTCAAGAAAATAGGGTTTGATGAGTATTCTTATGGGAATAAAAAAGCAAAAGACATATTCAAAATTATAAACATAGGTTTAAAGGGGTGTACTTCAAAGAATGGGTCGGCTGTACCTTTTGTAAAGGGAACAGCTGTAAATCATATATTTAAAAGAACTAAAGTACAGTATACAGTACAGAAGTTCTGTGGAAACATATCTGCGGCAGAGATTAGTAGCGATGACTTTTACATATTCATTAACTACAATGAAGATAAAAACCTAATTCCAAAAGACATACCTTACATAAAACTTACTAGAGCAGAGTCAGAGTTTAGAGTGGGAGATTCAGAGGAAGAGGAAGTTGCAGTAAGAAGGTTAGAGGAAATCGCTCTAGAGAAAGATATTACTTGGCTAAAGAATAAGAAATACTATGTAGTAAATGATGAAGCTACAGCAGAGAAGATCTTTCAAGTATTAGATAATTATAAAGGACCTATTTCGTATGATACGGAGACAAGTGGACTTCGTATAAACATGTTTGGAAAGATAGGTAGTGCAAGGAAGAGGGAGCTTGAGGAGTATAACGCTAAGCAACGAGAGAATGGCGAAGAGGAAATCAGAGTAGACTACCTTGTAGGAATTATATTCTGTATTGAAAAAGATGTAGCTTATTACTTCCCTTGTGCTAATAGAAAGTTTAAGAATCTCTATGAAAATGTAGAGGATAGCATAACAAAAAGAACTATAGACAATATAAAATCTAGCTATATTATTGGTGAGTATAGAGATAGACAGGATGATATGGCAAATTACATAAGAAATACACCTAATAACGAATTAGGTTCTGATGTTATACTTATGGAAAGATGTAGGAAAATCATATCTAATGGAAATATACTCGCACATAACGGAGCGTTCGAGTGGAAAGTTGGTTGGTTATATCATATAGACACTAATCTTAGAGATGATACTATGATATTACATCAATTAATGTATAAATTTAGAACAACCACAAGTAATCGTGGTGAACCATCTAGCTTGAAGTATCTATCAAAAGTTGAACTTGGGGTAGACCAGCTAGATTTAAAGGACTTCTTCGTAGATTTTGAAGAGGATAAAAGCAAGGGAGAGATTAGGTCGCGTGGTGGTAAAAAGAAAAGCAAGAAGCCACATATAGACTTCTCCTATATGGACTATGAGGGTTCTAGGTGTTATGCACCTGCGGATGGTGACTTAACATTACAGATATTCTTCAAGTACAAGAGAGATTTAATAGAAAATCATAAAGACCTCGAGTACTTATACAGTGTAGAAGTTCTTGTAGCTTGTGCAATAGGTTACATGGAGTTCTATGGGCATAGGATAGACGAGGAAAAGATTGAAGAGGTTAGAGAGAATAATATCATGCGTATGATGGAGATAGAGTACGAGATAAGAAGAGACATAGGGTATTCATCAGAGCGTGAGAAAGAACTCTATGAGGAACTATTGCAAAAAAGAAAAGAGCTTATAGGTATAGATAAGGAGCTTAGTGTACTATTAAATAAGCTTGAAAATTCAACTGAGGATGACAAGGATAAGGCTAAAGAAGCGGTAGAGATAAAAAAAGAGGAGTTAAAGGAGTTGCGTAAGCAGTCCGTAGGTCTTTGTGATGATTTAAAAGCAGAGATAAATGGAAGTCATAACGTACTAAACTTAGCTTCACCAGCTCAAGTATCTGAACTATTTTATAGCAGGTTTAACTTGAAGCCTGATGAAAATGGTAAAAAATCAGTAGGTAAAAAGGTATTAAAGCAGTATCTAAAGTTAAAGGATGAAGATGGNAACTTAAAGTATCCTGTAATTGTAGCNTATTCAGAGTGGAAAAAGTTAGATACTCTAGTNACTAAGTTCTTCGACAACTTACAATACTTTATGTATCCAGGTGGGTTCATATTCAGTAGCTATGGACAAATTTCTACTGCTACTGGTCGTATGAGCTGTAGCAAACCTAATGCTCAGCAATATCCTAAAGATATAACAGGTATAGTAGTGCCTAGGGATGGCTACATAATACTAGACGCTGACTTCTCTCAGATTGAGTATAGGACACTTGTAGCTATGGCAAATGAACCGGGTTTAATGGAGAAGTTCTTAGATCCTGATAATGACTATCATACAATGATGGCAGCACTAATGTATGGAGTACCATACGCATCAGTTACACCTAAAATGAGAGGGGATGCTAAGTCATTTAACTTCGGTATTCCTTTTGGTATGGGCTTCGGTTCATTGGCAATTTTATTAACAGGTATCAATAATGCCTCAACACGTGAAGAGGCTAAAGAGAAATACGAGTTATACTTTAAAGACCAGCCTAATGTAAGAAGGTTCTTCAATGACGTAAAAGAAGGAGCATTAGTAAACAAATTTACTAGAACTAAGTGGGGGCGTAAGAGATACTATTCCTTCGAGGATAAGGATGGTAACTTCTCCCAAGCAAGAAGAGCTATGGCATTAAGNCAGGCTGGTAACGCGGTTATCCAAGGGACAGCGGCTGATATATTTAAGATATCTATAGCTAGAAACTTCACATACATTAGACAGAAAGGTTTACTGGGTTTGGTATTAATAATCAACATGGTACATGACGAGCAACTTATGGAAATAAACTATGAGCAGTTAAATGTTCAAAGGGTACTANGTGATGTTGTACATAACATGGAAATGAAGATTGATGGATTCCCTCCATTNTTTGTAGGTGCAGGTATTGGAGCTACCTGGAACGAAGCAAAGGGAGCTATGGCGGAAATACATCCATACTTAGCAATAGAACTTAGTAGAGAGGCAGATAATGTTAGTGTGTGGGCGACTAGTGAGACTACTAGGAGACAATGGTTAGATTATTTCTCACATAGAGTACTACAGTTCAGAACTCAGAAAGTAACTAACTATATCTTAGATGAAAGCAACTATGGTGTGGATATACATCCAGCTATAGGAAATCTCATAAACCTACAATTTACATACGGGCTTGAGAAAGAGTACTCCGGTGACGAACTAACTAAAAAAGCCTTGGCTAAATTCATAGAAGAGCATCAATTGGATGTTGACCCTGCCTTGTTCTCAGTAAATGCAGCTCTAAATGCAGAGTTGAGTATAGAGGAGGAAGTAGAATATAGCGATGAAGAAGATGAGGATGATTTAGATCCATCAGAAGGATTCATAGGTGGAGAATTTGCACTCATTGATGAGGATATGAGTCTATACGGAGTATCATTACAGGATATAATAAAGCAATTCGGTTTAATAGTGTCCAAGGAAAAGAGGGTATGTGGTATAGATGTAACAATTATGCCGTACAAGATGAAGGATGCTTTAGTTGAGTATATTGATGAGCATGTATGCGATAAGGATGACGAAGATGCTGTACAAGTGATATTCTTAAGAGAGAACAATGTACTGTTCAATACAGGCGTATGGGTAAAAGGTATAAGCGGAAGTGTAATGTCAACTAAGCTTGGGTTAAATTCTATATTATATAGGTAATTGGTGTGGAGTAACATAATAAGATATGGTACTCCACACTTATGATTAATACGATATAGCATAGCATACAAGTAATCATAGTAAGTAATATAAATAAAATAGTGTTAGGGAGGTAAACTGTGTGAACTTAACTGAATTGTATAATGCTTATAAAAATGAACAGTCGGAGCCTAGAAAATCAACATTGAAAGCGACATATATTTTCAATGGTGGTAAGAAACTAAAGATAGAGACTAATCTAGAGTTAGGTATATACAAAGTACTTTGTGGAAATAAGCTAGTGGATAGAGAGATAGCTAGGTATGAGCACTGTCAGAGGCATTGTGGGCGTTTACTGAAATCGGCTTCCAGTTCATCATTTGTGAACACGCCTTTGTACCAGAAGGGGCGAAGGTTTATGAGGTTG
>JGI24710J26742_10000786_pt1 | contig 29798 bp, 31 predicted proteins | sample BioPla2DNA2_FD_26742 | JGI IMG/M metagenome (IMG submission 26742)
GTTGAATAATGTTGAATTAAATAATGAGACTTTATGTTGTCTTAAAAAAAACGGTGCAAAGGTAGTCTGTTTTTTGCTATAAACCAACTATTTCGTTAAGCAAAACGAACAGAAGCCAAGTTTTACTTGGATTATGTCGTTGCGAGAAATAGTCTAACTTCAGTGAACTATTTCGTTAAGCAAAACGAGCAGAAGCCAAGTTTTACTTGGATTATGCCGTTGCGAGAAATAGTCTAACGCAGTGAACTATTTCGCCCTATAATTTCGTGGGCGAGAGGCCTGTTATTAGAGCAGCAGCCCGCTTTGCACCTCTTTTCGGGTCTCTTTGCCCGCGATCTGCTCTACCAGGGCGAGTGCGAAGTCAAAGACCAGCCCGGGCCCTTTACCCGTGGTGATGTTCCCATCGACCACCACACTTTTTCCGGTAACCTTTGCGCCTTTCAGCTCGCCCTCGAAACCGGGGTAGCAGGTGGCTTTTTTCCCCTCCAGCAGTCCCAGTCCGCCAAACACCATGGGAGCGGCACAGATAGCGGCCAGCAGCTTCTTTTCCTCGTTAAACCGCGTGATCAGCGCTTTTAACCCTTCGTGTTCGTTCAGGTGCTTCGCTCCCGGCATACCACCGGGTAAAATCAAGGCCACCACATCCGTGAAGTCGGCTTTGTCAAAGGTGGTGTCGACCGTCACGGGAACACCGTGCGCTCCCGTCACCACCTTGTCGCTGGTGATCGAGACGGTCTCTACTTGCACTTGCGCCCTTCTCAGGATATCTACCGTGGCGAGCGCTTCAATCTCTTCAAATCCGTTGGCTAAAAATAGGGATACTTTCTTCATTTTATACTCCTTATATTGATGTTGTTATTAATCATTTTCCATTCAGCACGAACCAGAATGGGGCGTGCTGTTTGTTTTTATTACCTTTACGGGTTACTTCGTTTTAACCCCTAAGACATGTTTTCTTCCGATTAAACTTTTACAGTCGAAACGGTAGAGGTGGGCCTGTTCACTGTAGTTGCTTGCATTGAACCGCGCGTCAGCCTTGAAAGCCCGTTTTATCTCAGGTTAAACCGGTAGGTAATGGTTCCCTGTTGGTTGTTGGCCGAGTTGATGGCATTGAACTTGGTACCCCGAGCAGCACGCAACGCCTCGCTTCTCAGGGAGGTGCTGGGTGTGTTGGTACCACGCCCGATCTCCGCGTGAATCACGTTCCCGGCGGGATCCACTGTAATGTTAACAACTACCGTGCCATAATCGTTCACGGTATAGCTGGGTTGCACGAGACCTCCACGACCCAGGCTGCGGCCACCAAGGTCGTACGAGCCGATCCCTCCGATTCCACTGCTGGCACCCACCGTGGCGCTGCCGGTACTCACACCTTGTGTCCCTTCTCCCTCGGTTTCGCCCCGGCTGCTTGATCCCTCGCCAAAGAGACCCGACATCTGTTGGTTAATCTCCCTTCTTTGCGCCTCCTGTTCTTGGCGTCGCCGCTCGGCTAACTCCTGTTGCCTTCTCTCCTCGGCCAGTCGTGCCCTCCGCTCCTCCTCTTCACGCTGTGCCTGCACATCGATGGTAGGTTCGCTCTCCTGTGCGATCATTGGCTCGTTCGGTGAGTAGGGGGGTATCTCAGGCGATCGGGATGGATCGGGTACGACCTCGGTCATCTGCGGTTCGTATAGACCGAAAGCATCCTCCACTGTGCCGAACATCACGGGGATGCCCCCAAACTCTTCCAGTGGGGTATTCAAATTAAAAACGGTGAAGTAGAGTAGCAGGAAAAGCAACACGGCAAAAATTGCTGTCCCTATCATTCCCACTATTTTCTCTCGTTCAACCATATTGTTTCAACTGTAGTGTTTGTTCCTGTTTGATCAGTGTCCGGTTCCGTCTCGATTACTGTAATCTCAACTCAATCAGCTTGTCACCTACTGGGGGCGCGTCATCAGCACCATTTTAAACCGGTTCTGGTTCGCGAGGTCCAGTATCCGCACCACCTCCCGGTAAGGGATGTTCTCATCGGCGTACAGGGCGACGAAGATATCGGGGTCGGCCGTGTAGGCCGATTGCAAGAACGGTGTGATCTCCTCGAACGTCACCTGTCGTTCGGTTTCGTTGGCGTTGGCCACGTAGTAGTTGAGGTTTTCATCGATAGTCACCCGGGTGATCGGCTTGACCTGTACCTGCTGCTGCGACCTCGGTAACAATACCTGTATCGCGTTGGGAACGACGATGGTCGAAGTGACCATGAAGAAGATAAGCAGCAGGAAGATCACGTCTGTCATGGACGCCATGCTGAAGTTCTTTTCTATGCTATATCGCTGTTTTAGTGCCATGTCTTAAGAGTTTTCCCCGCTACGCCGCGGGTTCATTGAGGATATCCATGAAATCCATGATCCTCATCTCCGACCGGTTCACGATCCCCTTGATCCGGTTGGCGAGGTAGTTGTACGCGAATAGGGCGATAATTCCCACGATAAGCCCTCCGACGGTGGTGACCAGCGCCTCGTAGATACCTGCCGATAGCGTGGTAACACTCACGTTAGCCCCTGCGCTCGCCATGTCCATGAAGGCCCGCACCATCCCGGTCACGGTACCTAGGAAACCCACCATTGGTGCACCCGAGGCAGAGGTGGCCAGCACGGCCAATCCCTTCTCTAATTTCGATATCTCGATGTTCCCCTGATTCTCGATGGCCGACATCACGTCAGCGGTAGGCCTTCCTAAGCGGGAGACTCCCTTTTCTACCATCCGTGCGTAGGGGGTATCGGTTTGACGGCAGAGCGTTGTCGCAGCCTCGATTTTCCCGTCGTGGATGTAATCCTTTATCCGGTTCATAAACGAGTGATCCTCCTTGTCGGCCTTATTGATGACCAACGTCCGTTCAATCAACACGTAAATGCTCATCAATAGGAGGATAAGTAACACGTACATCAACCAGCCGCCTTTTTGGGCCAGTTCGAACGCGCTCATTTTTACCGCCTCTACTTCCGCGCTGCTCAAGCTGTTGTACATTGCCTGCACCGTGTCGGCAGGCATGGGGATTTGCAAGAGATTCATACAGTTTGTGTATTAATGCTTTAATAGTACAACGACCCTACGTGACCGCTCTAACCAATCCTATCGGCAGGAGCCGTTGAGCCGATTGTCTTCCGTTTCTACGGCTAAAGATAGTTGTTTTGGGTGGTCAAACCTCACCAGCCGGTTCTTTTAAACAATTTTTATACGCTTTTATTGTTTCTTTTAACCCCAGGTAGAGGGCATCGCTGATGAGGGATTGACCGATGGATACCTCCTTGAGCCACGGGATGTTTCGGGAGAGGTAACCCAGGTTGTCGAGGTTCAAGTCGTGCCCCGCGTTCACGCCCAGGCCCAACTTCTTTGCCAGTATGGCCGCTTCTACGTATGGTGCGATGGCCTTTTCCCGGTTGTCGTGGTACTGCTCCGCGTAGGGACCCGTGTAGAGCTCTATCCGGTCAGTACCAATGCGCGATGCCATCTGTACCATGTCGTTAATCGGATCCACGAAGATGGAGGTACGCACGCCCATCGATTGGAGCTCGTTCACGATATCGGTTAGGAACTCCTGGTGGGTAATGGTGTCCCAGCCCGCGTCGGAGGTGATCGCATCGTGCGCATCCGGCACGAGGGTTACCTGCGTGGGTCGTATCTTGCGGATGAGCGATATGAACTCCGGGGTGGGGTTGCCCTCGATATTAAACTCGGTGTGCACTTTCGCTTGCAGGTCATGCACGTCAGAATAGCGGATATGCCGCTCGTCTGGACGTGGGTGCACAGTGATGCCATCTGCCCCGAACCGTTGGCAGTCGACCGCGACCTGCAGGAGGTTGGGTATGTTGCCGCCACGTGCGTTTCTTAACGTGGCGATCTTGTTTATATTTACACTTAATTTGGTCATATGCTTACTTTAATGATCTTTAAAGCATGGCTACTGGGGTATCCTTTGTCCTCTTTTTTTGACCCTGTACGTCCGTCAAGGTTTAAGTGAACCTGTCCTCATACACGCTCCGCGAAAATAAAAAACTGTCGGACTGGTCAATTCCGCGAAATTTTGCCATCTTTGTAAAACGAATACAAAAGTAATACGAATTAACCGTTTTACGTAATGTCGACCAAAGAATTTATCAAAAGACAGGTGGAAAAGTACACGTCTCCCCTCACTCCAGAGCAGTTTACCGAGCTTTCTGAATCGGAAAACTCCATTTTGATTTTAGAGATTCCGCTTAAAGATTACTCGCTCACGGAGATCGCACGCATTGTGGAGAGTCACTACGTGCACGTGATGGCATTGGACCTGTTGCCCGTTTCGGGCGGGTCGATACTCCTGCTATCGTTGAAGCTAGACGTGACCGATTTGAGCCCGTTGTTACAGAGCTTCGAGCGGTTTAACTACAACGTGGTATACCACCGTTCCAGAGAGGGCGAGGTGACAGACACGCAGAAGGAGCGTTTGGCGGAGTTAATCTATTATTTGGAGATGTAAGGTAAAAAAACAGGTAGCATGAAGTTCGCGTTATTCGGAAGCATGTTCCCCGATCGAACAGTCAGGGCAGTGGAGCAAATCGTTGGGGTATGCCAGGCTATAAAAAGGCACGGTGGGGAGTTGGTTTTACCCGTTGACTTTTTTCAAAGCCTGCCCCCGTCTATACAGCAACTGCTGGTCTCCCTATGCGAGGTCAAAGAGACGTTGTCTGGTGTGGACATGGTGGTGAGCGTGGGGGGCGACGGGACCTTTCTCAGGACGGCACAAACCGTTGGCGATTCAGGTATACCGGTACTCGGTATCAACACCGGACGTTTGGGCTTCCTGGCGGCAATTAATTACGTTGATGTCGATGAAACGCTGGAGGAGGTGATGAAAGAGTACTACCGTGTGGAAGAGCGCGCGTTGTTGAAGATGTCCACCGATGAGACCTTCCCCCCGGAATACTTTAACGAGTACGCGCTCAACGAGGTGGCCATCCTCAAGCAGGATACTGCCTCGATGCTCTCGATTCACGCGTATATCAATAATGACTATCTCTCTTCCTACCAGGCCGATGGGCTCGTGATCGCAACTCCCACAGGCTCTACGGCCTACTCGCTCAGCATCGGTGGGGCCATCTTATCGCCTACAATTCCTAGCATCATCCTCTCGGCCATCGCCCCGCACAACCTAACCTCTCGGTCGCTGGTGGTCGACGATAGCAGCATCATCTCGATAAAGGTAGAGAGCCGCAGCCACATGTACCTGGTTTCGGTAGATGGGCAGTCGCGCGTGCTCGACGAATCGGTCGCTGTTCAAGTGAGGAAAGGCGACTACACGCTTCGCGTGGTGAAGCGTGTAGGACACACCTTTTACGAGACCCTCCGCGACAAGCTCATGTGGGGTGCGGATGTCCGTAAGCAGAGCGAGTGAAAAGGGCCTTGTAACCCCTTACTCTTCCTCCTTTTCCTCTTCTTCGTTGTACGGGAGGAGCCTGTCGAGCGCTTTAATGAGCAGGTAGAAGATCGTCATGAACGCGAAGATCCCAACGATTCCCACACCGGCTACGAAAAGAGCTTGTTGTATAGTGGTTGTCATTTTTTCATGTTTTGATGTTCTTGAACTTGGGATTAAATCATGCTTCGGGTATGTTCTGTGATTGCTTATAGGTTAACCTTAAGCAAGCAGGGGTACAAGCGTGAGTATAATCCCCCCCGCTACCACCGAGCCGATTTGTCCCCCCACGTTGGTACTTATCGCGGGCATCAGCAGGTAGTTGTACGGGTCCTCTTTCTGTCCCATTTGGTGGATCACCCTTGCTGACATCGGGAAGGCCGATATGCCGCAGGCACCCACCATGGGGTTGATCTTGTTGCCCTCTTTCCGGAAGAGGTTCAGGAACTTGGCGAAAATCACCCCACCAAAGGTGTCAAACACGAAGGCGAAAAGCCCCAGCCCGATGATGATCAGCGTATCTAGTCGTACGAACCGCTCTGCCGTCATGGTGCTGGCGATGGTAATCCCCAGTAGGATGGTTACCAGGCTCGACAATTCGTTTTGGGCCGCCAGGGAGAGCTTGTTCAGCACCCCGCACTCCCGTATCAGGTTACCGAACATCAGGAACCCGATGAGCGCGAGTGATGAGGGAGCGATGATACCGGCAGCGATGGTGATCACGATGGGGAAAGCGATTAGCGCTTTCTGGGAGATCCGCTTGTTGTTGTCACTGGTCATCCGTATCAGGCGCTCTTTCCTCGTGGTGAGTAGCTTGATCACGGGCGGCTGGATAATCGGCACCAGTGCCATGTAGGAGTACGCGGCCACCGAGATAGCTCCCAGCATGTGCGGGGCAAAGCGAGATGCCACCACGATGGAGGTGGGACCATCCGCCGCGCCAATGATGCCGATGGAGGCAGCCTCACGTATATCGTACCCCAGCAACGCCGCGAGTACCATCGTCATGAAGATACCGAATTGCGCCGCCGCACCAAACAGGAGTAGCGATGGGTTTCGGAACAACGGTGAGAAGTCGATCATCGCACCGATCGCCACGAAAATCAGCAACGGGAAGACCTCGGTCGCGATACCAGCATCGAAGAAGATATTCAACACCCCCTCCACCGCTTTCCCGGTACCCGGATCAATCTGCGTGATGGCCGATGATAGGGGAATGTTTACCAGAATGGCGCCAAATCCCATCGGCAGAAGGAGGGTGGGCTCGTACTTCTTGGCGATGGCCAGGTAGATCAGGATCAATCCCACGGCGATCATCACCAGATGCTGCCATGTCATCTCGGCAATGGCGGGCATTAGTTCAGCTAATCCCATACGTATTTGTTCCCTTTTAAATTTGTGATCAGTTTGTTGAACCTTAGTTTAAGGGTTAACCGATCATAATCAGGTCCGCACCTTCCAGCACCGCATCTCCCTTGTGTACCTTGATCTCCTTAATGACCCCGTCTGAGTCGGCTATGATGTTATTCTCCATTTTCATCGCTTCCAGGATCAACAGCTTTTGTCCCTTTTTCACCGTGTCACCCACGCTGCAGGTGATGTCGAGGATGATCCCGGGAAGGGGCGATTTAAGCGCGTGCAGTTTCGTGCTAGCGGTACGTTTGGCCACGGGTGTAGCAACCTTTGGCTGGGCCTCCCCGGCTTGGGCCGGCTTCTTGAACGGGGTGGTTAGCGGTTTTGCCGGTTTCTTTTCCAGCTCCACGGTGTAGGCTGTTCCGTTCACCTCCACTTCGGCAAGATCGTCGCTCTTATTTTTGACGACCACGTTATAGGGATTGCCATTGATAGTGTATTTATATTGCTTCATTTTTATGTTTGGGTTTAATTGTTACTATTTCGACATTACAGTTAGTTTCTTGTTCCCGTTGTTACCTGCGAGGGGGTTGTCTCAGGCCGTACAGCTTGGAGTTCCACGGGGAGTAGTTCCTGATCACCCGATCCATCGTGAGCACCGTGTTCTCGTAATCGTGAACCACCTCCTGCTCTTCGTGCAAGGCCATGAAGATGGCGGCCAGCACCTCGCCCGGGATATCTTCTTTGTTGGACGCCTCTCCGGCCGTTACGGTCGACTCGTGCTCACCAGCCGGCTCATTCCCGTCTTTTGATGCGGTATCCTTCCATTTCGCTTCGGATTTCTTGCGAAACTTAGCCCCTTCTTTGGCCGCAAGGTATGCGATCACTACAGTGAAGAGTAAGATCAGTATTAAAACTTGTATTGACATAATTAGTTTACTTAAGTTAGACATTTTCTCGCCACGGCAAACTCCAAATGAACTTCTCCTATGCTCGTTTGGTTTATTGAAATAGTTTGTTTATTAATCCGCTTATAACGGAAGGTTGTCGTGTTTCTTCGGCGGATTTTGCAACTTCTTGGTTTGTAGCTGTTGCAGCGCCCGGATAATCCGGAACCGCGTGTTCCTCGGTTCAATCACGTCATCGATGTATCCGTATCGTGCCGCCACGTATGGGTTAGCGAACAGGTCGTTGTACTCCTGCTTCTTCTCTTCGATCACCTTTGCCAGCTTATCGGGGTCGCTTGCAGCGGCGATCTCCTTGCTGTAGAGCACCTCCACGGCACCCTCTGCACCCATCACCGCGATCTCGGCGCTTGGCCACGCGTAGTTGATATCGCCACGCAATTGTTTGGAGCTCATTACGATATGAGCACCTCCGTACGATTTGCGCAGGGTAACGGTCACCTTCGGTACCGTTGCTTCGCCATACGCGTAGAGCAGCTTAGCCCCATGTGTGATCACGCCGCCGTACTCCTGTCCTGTGCCGGGCAAGAACCCCGGTACATCCACGAGCGAAACGATGGCGATGTTGAACGCGTCACAGAAGCGGACGAACCGAGCGGCTTTGCGCGATGCGTTGATGTCGAGCACGCCAGCCAGGAACTTGGGCTGGTTCGCGACGATACCTACCGATTGGCCGTTAAAACGGGCAAATCCCACGATGATATTCTTCGCGTAATCGGCGTGCACCTCCAGGAACTCGCCTTTATCGACAATTCCCCCGATCACTTGGTACATATCGTACGGCTTGCTGGGGCTATTCGGGATTATTTCGTTTAACCCATCCTCCAGCCGGTCAATTGGGTCGTCGTTCGGAATGTAGGGTGGATCTTCCAGGTTGTTCTGTGGTATGTAGCTGATTAGCTTACGGATGAGCGTGAAGCCCTCCTCCTCCGAGGGTACTTGGAACTGTGCGACCCCCGATTTGGAGGCGTGTACCGAAGCACCTCCCAGCTCTTCTTGCGTAACGTCTTCCCCGGTCACCGTCTTCACCACCTTGGGGCCGGTGAGGAACATGTAGGATGTCCCTTGGGTCATCACGATAAAGTCGGTAAGGGCGGGCGAGTAAACCGCTCCCCCCGCGCAGGGGCCAAAGATGCCTGAGATCTGTGGGATAACCCCGGATGCCAGGATGTTGCGTTGGAAAATCTCGGAGTACCCGGCCAGCGAGTTAATCCCCTCTTGGATACGGGCGCCCCCCGAGTCGTTGATCCCGATGAACGGTGCTCCCATCTTCATGGCTTGGTCCATTACCTTGCAGATCTTCATCGCGTGCATCTCACCAAGGGAGCCGCCAGAGATGGTGAAGTCTTGCGCGTAAATGTAGATGAGGCGACCATCAATGGTCCCGTACCCGGTGACGACACCGTCACCCAGGTGTTTTTTCTTCTCCATCCCGAAGTTGTTCGAGCGGTGTTCCACGAACATGTCAAACTCTTCGAAGCTGCCTTCATCCAGTAGCATGCTGATGCGCTCTCGCGCCGTGTATTTCCCTTTTTGGTGTTGCGCGGTAATCCTTTTCTCTCCTCCGCCCAATCGAGCTTTCTCCCGTAATTGGATGAGCTCTTTTACTTTTTCGAGTTGCTTGCTCATATGTAAAAAACGTTGTTAGGGTATAAATGATGTTCTATTCTTCACAAAACTCGGTCAGCACGCCCCCGGTCCATTTCGGGTGCAGGAAGCCGATGGTTAACCCTTCTGCACCAGGACGGCCCTGCTTATCGATTAGCTTGATTCCTTTCGCTTCCGCTTCGGCCAACGCTTCGTTCACGTTGTTCGTCGCGTACGCGATGTGGTGGACCCCTTCGCCCCTCTTCTCGATGAACTTGGCGACGGTGCTTGTCTCGTCGGTCGGCTCAAGTAGCTCGATCTTGGTTTGTCCCACTTTAAAGAAGGCGGTTTTGACCTTTTGGTCCTCAACGGTTTCAATGTTATAGCACTTTAACCCCAAAACGTCTTCGTAGTAGGGGAGGTGCTCATCGATACTTTTTACGGCTATGCCAATGTGCTCGATATGTGTAATTTCCATACAACCAGTTATTAGTTATTTAGTAACGTTATTAAATGGATGAGATGCGTAACACCTCAAGCAGTTCGTCGCTGATCTCTCGCTCTTTCTTGATAGCCCGTTTAAAGGGAACATAGACGATCTCGTTTTCACGGATACCAATCATCACGTTTCGTTGATTTTCCTGGAACGCCTGTATGGCGGCGATGCCCATGCGGCTGGCCAAGATCCGGTCTTCCGCAGTGGGAGAGCCTCCCCGTTGCAGGTGCCCCAGGATGGTTACCCGCACGTCGTAAGACGGGTACTGCCTCTTGACCCTTTCGGCCAGCTTCATGGCGCCACCCGTCACTTCGCTCTCGGCCACTAGGACCATGCTGCTGTTCTTTGACTTTCTGAACCCCTGATCGATCAGTTCGGCCAGTTGGTCCTTTTCGATGCTTATCTCGGGGATGATGGCTGCTTCCGCCCCTGAGGCGATAGCGCTGTTGAGCGCGAGGTATCCGCAGTTGCGGCCCATCACCTCAACAAAGAAGAGTCGTTCGTGCGAGGTGGCTGTATCCCTTAGTCTGTCCATCGACTCCATGATGGTGTTCAGCGCGGTATCGTAACCGATGGTGGTATCGGTCCCGTTCAGGTCGTTGTCAATGGTCCCCGGGAGCCCCACGACCGGGATGTTGAACTCGTTGGCAAAAATGCCCGCCCCCGTCAGGGAGCCATCGCCCCCGATGACCACCAGCGCGTCAATGTTGTGCTTCTTGAGGTTTTCGTACGCGCGTTTGCGGCCCTCCACCGTCTTAAACTCCTCGGATCGGGCTGTCTTGAGGATGGTTCCACCCTGTTTGATGATGTTGCTGACGCTGTTCGTCTGAAACTCCTCTATCTCGTTGAAGACAAGTCCCCTGAATCCCCGGTAGATACCATATACGCGCATACCGCTAAATATGGCGGCACGCGTTACCGCACGGATAGCCGCGTTCATTCCCGGCGAGTCACCACCCGAGGTGAGGATGCCAATGCTCTTTATATTTGATTCCATATGTTTAAATATTCGTGTGAAAGTGAGTGGCAAAGGTACGTTATTTTCATCCACGATGCAACAAAAGATCAAGTGCTTTTGTTAGCAGGGTCAAAATGTTTTCGCTGTTCACGCTGTCACATGCCAATCCATGGAAAGTGCTTAGCGCTTCAGGTCGGAGATGTTTTTGGCTAGCGCCTCCATCTGCCACATGGGGGTGGAGGTGGCACCGCAGATGCCGATGCGGAGACCCTCTTTGAGCAGCGAAGGGTCAAATTCATCCGGTGAGTGGATTAAGTGAGAGTTGGGATTTGTTCGCTGGCACTCCGCGAAGAGTACCTTTCCGTTGGAACTTTTCTCGCCCGCGATAAAGAAGATGAGGTCGTGGTTCGCGGCGAACTCCTGTATGTTGGCCACCCGGTTGGAGACCTGGCGGCAGATGGTGTCGTGTAGCTCCAGTTGGGTTCCTCCCTGCATACGTTTCCGTATCATCCCCCCGATTTCAAAAAAGCCTTCGAGCGACTTCGTGGTTTGCGAGAAGAGGATGATGTCGCGTGAGAAATCTATCTTTTCCAACTCCTCCTTGCCCTCTATCACGATGGCCGTATCGTTGGTTTGACCCAGTAGGCCGTTCACTTCGGCGTGGCCCCTTTTCCCGTAAATAACTATCTGGGTGCCGTCGTTCTCGTGTTGGAGGAATGTCCGCTTGATTTTCTCCTGGAGCCCAAGCACTACCGGGCAGGTTGCATCTATAATTTCAATGCCGTTTCGCTTGGCCGTTTCGTAGGTGCCGGGCGGTTCACCGTGGGCACGAAGTAGCACGCGCACGTTTTCGAGATGCCTGAACTGCTCGTGATTTATAGTGATCAGTCCCATTTTCTCCAGGCGCTCCACCTCGATGGTGTTATGGACAATGTCGCCCAGGCAGTACAGAGACCCCTTTTTAAGCTCCTCCTCCACTTTGTTGATCGCTTTGACCACCCCGAAGCAGAAGCCGGACCGCCTGTCAATCTCCACCTGTATGTCTTTTGGATGTCTCATCTTTCACGCTATACGCTTTTAATCTTTTTAGCCTGCTCTAGCGCCCACTCGAACTGCTCCTTGATGCCCATGTGGGAGTTATCCAGCTCGATGGCGTCGTCGGCTTTGCGCAGGGGGCTTGCTTCGCGCATGGTATCGCGCTGGTCCCGTTCCATAACGTTATGGAGCACATCCTCGAATTTGGGATTTTCGCCTTTATCCAGCATCTCCTTGAACCGGCGGTTTGCCCTCACCTCCGGTGATGCCGTGAGGAATATTTTCAGCTCCGCGTCGGGCATGACCACGGTTCCGATATCGCGCCCGTCCATCACCACGCCCCCTTTCTCGGCCATCTTTTGTTGCAGGCTCACCAGCGTACTTCTTACGAAGGGGAGGGTACTGATCCTGCTTGCCCCGTTGGAAACCTCAAGCGAGCGTATCTCGCTCTCCACGTCCTCACCGTTCAGGTAGGTATTTTGGTTGCCTTTACTATCTTTCCTGAACGAGATATCGAGTTGGCCCATGCTCTCCCTGATGGTCTCTTCCTCCATCGTCTCCTCCGTCATCCACCCGTTGCGGATGGCGTAGAGCGCGGCGGCCCGGTACATTGCGCCGGTATCGATGTAGGTATACCCCAGCTCTTTTGCCAACCCCTTGGCCATGGTGCTTTTCCCGCAGGAGGAGAACCCATCTATCGCTATGTTTATCTTCTTCATGTTTATGATTTTACCGGTTTGTTCTTCGTGTTGAAATCGCTGTTCGATGAACATCCTTAGATCCCTCGTGCAAATGTACTCAATTGCACCGAATAATCAAATGAGAAAGGCAGGCGCAAAACGCTATCCCCCTACACCGCTCGCGTCAAATCAAGCAGCGACAGGAAAGGTAACGGGGTTGAAAGGTGAAAAACGGTTGCCTCTTTCTCCAAATCGAGCAGCGGCAGGAGTGGCAATGAAGTTGAAGGTAAAAACCGCTACTGTTTGCTCCAGATACGGGTGTTTAAATCGAGCTCTGTTACGATATCGATCACCATTCTCAGGTCGTAGTAAAACTCGGCGGTATCATCTTTGTCCACTACCGATGTCATATATTTGGGTTCAAACAGGTTCCTCTTGTAGGGGATGGCGATGTAAATGGATGAGCCGATGAATGAGAGCCTGATCTTCTTGTCGGTTTTCTGCTTGAAATCAAGTAGACGCCTCATGAAGCTTGCCGAGAGGATGTACCGGGCCTCTAACTGATCGGTACCGTACACGTAGAACTGCCTGTTGAACTCCCGGTCTTCTGTTTCAATTTTTTCCTTTAGTCGATCCTCTTCGCGATTGATAAGCCTTTCGAGTCTTGATGGCCTGCTCGGTTTTTCGGTAAAGATGAAGTACTCTCCGTTGAAATGCTTGTTGAAGTCGGCCTTGAAGAGGAGGCCATCGAATAACTTCTCCCACCGGTCTCTCGAGTTGCCATCTTCGTCTTGATCTTGAATCAGGTATTTGGCATGTACTTCGGAGAACTCAATATAGGTTTTACCCACGGTTCCGCTCACGAAATCGTCACCGTTATAACTGTCGGGCTTGCGGCGAAAGAGTTTTGATGCCAGGAAATCGCGTTCCGGTATCATCTTATATGGATTGTAGGTGAGGTTGTCATCAACAAACCGCACGATTTTCTCGATAATATCGCCCTTGAATTGTCCAACGAATGAACCCCTGTTTTTCTTGATGGCTTTCCGGCAATAGAATATCAATCCGGATACCGCTATAACCATGATGATCAGTGGTACGTTAGCTTTATCATCATGTACCCAAGTGCCATATATGGCCCGGTTAATCAAAAAGCCCACGAGAATAACTGCCGCGGTGATCACGATATATTTCAAGGTGATGCCGCGGTTTTTTGCGCGGGTCTGTCGCCGAAGCTTATCGGCCTCCGTTAGCAGGGGTAGTAGTTCCCTGTTGTAAAACGTGTCAAAATTAATACTGTTTTCCATGATTATCTGTTAAATAGGTTTTTCACGTCAACATTTACACGCTCGGCATCTACGGCATCTAGGTAGCTTTTGGGGCGAAAACCGGCGATCCCAGCGATGATGTTCGAGGGGAAGAGCTGCACGCCATTGTTGTACTTCATCGCGGCAGAGTTATAGGTCCGGCGGGCGGCAGAGAGTTGCTCCTCCACTTCGTTCAGTGAAGCTTGTAGTTGCATGATATGCGTGTCGGCCTTCAACTGGGGGTAGTTCTCCACGGCTACCTGGAACGAGCGTAGCGCACCGTTCATCTTGTTGCCCAGTGCTATCTGTTCCTCACTGGTGAGGTTGGGTTTCTCTGCTGCCGACCGCAATGCGGTAACCTCGGTAAGCACCTCTTTTTCATGGCCCATGTACTCTTGTGCGGCAGCCACCAGGTTTGGAATCAGGTCGTACCTCTTCTTTAGGTAGGCGCCTACACCCGCGAAAGCGTTGTCCGCCTGGTTGCGGCGTCTAACCAGCTTGTTGGAAGTTCTTACTCCCCATATAAGTAACAACAGCACCAGAGAGGCGATTGTCACTATAACAGTAACGGTCGTGTTCATATTGATGATTTTTAAAGTTTTTAAACAGCCGTCAAGTATACCGTTTTTTGCGCTCACTTCGATTTGCAAATCATGTAAATCTTTTCACAAATCGTAAAAAGTGCGGTTTCTCCTACAGTTATCCCAATGGTCAGTCGGTTTTCTTATCTACCATAGCTAATCCCCCTTGTTTACCCTTCAAACGCTTTCAGGTACTTGTTGATGTAGGTAGCTTTCTCCTTAGATTTGTATTGTTGGATGTACCGCGGGTGTTCCAGTTCCACCATCTGGTCGAACAGATTCGCCTCCTTGTTCAGTAAACGGATGAACGAGGCGTTCTTTTTCCCCAGGATGTAGACCCGGGATCTGTTTAGTCCGAAAGCAACCTGTTTTTTGAGCGATTCAATCATGAAAGGCTTTACCGTATTGAACAGCATCTTATCGTCGTAATAGTTCGCGTTGAGCCACTGTCCGCCCTTTGTCTCCCGGGTGATGGCCAGTGGGAAGGGCGAGTTAATGTAGAAGTGGCTATAAAAGCTATCTGCGCCACCGTACGCCTCGATGAGGTTGTAGATGAATACCGAGGATATCTCGTGGGTGCGTGCCGACTCCATCCTGATGCCGCAGACGCTTTCCAGCCGTTTGGTGTCGGTGAAGGGTATCCCGGTTACTCCCGCACCATGCCGACCCGGGTTTATCCCGATAATGAATCGCCTCTGGTTCGGGTCGTTGTAATATTTTTGGTAAAACGCCTCCATAACCGGCATGGTCTCCGGGTTTTCCACGAATGGGTTCACTACCCTGAACCCCTTCGGCAGGTCGCCGCGGTACTCCAGTTGCCTGTTAAAAGCGATGATTTTGTCTGCTATTGTTTTCATAACTCTCTTACTATTAACTGCTTGCAGGCTTTTATTGAAAAGTCTGTTTCGTATGTTTCAACAGAGTTGGTTTGGTATAGGTATGGAAAACCAGGGGCATCGCTATAAGCGATGCCACCTGGTGATATCGAGCAGTTAATAAACTTTGTAGTGTTTACTACTCCTCGAAGTTGGGATACATATAATCCGTTGCCGGCACGAATGTCTCCTTGATGCATTGCGGTGACACCCAGCGGAGCAGGTTGAGCGTGGAGCCGGCTTTGTCATTCGTTCCAGAGCCGCGACCCCCGCCGAACGGCTGTTGGTCCACCACCGCCCCAGTGGGTTTATCGTTGATGTAGAAGTTGCCGGCGGTATGTGTCAGTCGTTTGGTCATTTTCTCAATGCGTGACCTGTCGGACGAGAAGATGGAGCCCGTGAGCGCGTAGTCGGTGGTGCTATCCAGGATATCCATGGTCTCTTCCAGCTTTTCTGGCTCGTAGACATACACGGTTAAGATGGGACCGAACAACTCCTCCTTCATGGTGATATAGTCGGGTCGCTTTGCCTCGATCACGGTCGGCTCTATAAAGTAGCCAACGCTCTTGTCATAGGTGCCACCGAAGAGGATCTCCGCGTCAGGCGACGCCTTGGCCTCGTCAATAACCTTCGCGAGCTTGTCGAACGATTCCTCGTCGATCACCGCGTTGACGAAATTACTGAAGTCGTCGGGAGTTCCCGTTTTGATGGCCGCGAGGTCTTCGCCCAGGTATTGCTTCACCTTATCCCACAAGGTAGAGGGGATGTAGGCACGTGACGCGGCCGAGCATTTTTGCCCCTGGTATTCAAATGCGCCACGCGTGAGGGCGGTAGCCACCTCCTTGGGACAAGCGGTCTCGTCTGCCAGCACGTAGTCCTTGCCGCCCGTTTCCCCCACGATGCGGGGATAGGATTTGTACTTCTCCATATTGGTCGCGATGGTTTTCCACATGCTGTTGAACACCCCCGTGGAGCCAGTGAAATGCAACCCGGAGAACTCCCGGTGGGCGAAGATTACCTCCGCGGTACTTCTCCCATCTGCGTATACCAGGTTGATTACGCCATCGGGCAGGCCAGCTTCCTTCAGTACCTTCATGATTAGCCATGCAGAATAGACGGCAGTTTTAGACGGTTTCCACACCACGGTGTTCCCCATGATGGCTGGAGCGCTGGGTAGGTTGGCCGCGATAGAGGTAAAGTTGAACGGCGTGAGCGCGAAAACAAAGCCTTCCAGTGGACGCCATACCATTCGGTTCCACACGCCGGGTGATGAGTTGGGTTGCATGGCGTACACCTCCATCATGTTTTTAGCGTTAAAGCGGAAAAAGTCAATTAGTTCGCACACCGCGTCGATTTCCGACTGGTAGGCGTTCTTCGACTGACCGATCATGGTGACGGCGTTGAACTCGTAGCGGTAGGGGCCGGCAACCAGGTCGGCGGCCTTCAGGAAGATGGCCGCACGGCTCTCCCAACCCATCGCTTCCCACGCGGGCTTAGCTTTCAGCGCGGCTTCGATGGCCTGTGCGACGTGCTCCTTGCCCCCTTGGTGGTAGTGACCCAGCAGCCGTTGGTGGTCGTGCGGCGGTCGTATATCCATTAACTTCCCGGTACGCACCTCTTCCCCCCCGATTATCATGGGCAGGTCTAGTCCTCCCTGGTTCAGCTCTTTCAATTTGGCCTTCAGCGCGGCCCTCTCCTCAGACCCCGGAGCGTAGCTCAACACGGGTTCGTTTTCGATGTTTGGTAACTTGTAAAATCCTTTCGGCATAGTTAAATAATTACTGTTATTAAAAATAAATCATCTTAATCTCGATGGTAGTATCTCCCTCCACGGCGAACTTTACTTCGTTGAACTTGGGCGACCTCGTTTTGGGTCGGTAGTTGCGCGAGAAGCCAAACCCTTCGCGGGGAATACCTAAAAGCGATTTCATCTTACCGTTCCGGTCCTTGTCGTGATGAAGGATGACCACGTACTCCCCGGCTTCCAGGTTACTAAATGTGTACCCTTCGCGGTAGTCTGACGCCTCTATCTTTACAATTTCATAGGCGCTGTCGGGTTCCATGAACCCTTCGCTTCCCTTGTACAGGTAGATAATCACCTCTCCTTTTGGTTCTTTCACGTTTGTAATGGTAACGTGGATGCTTGCTGAATACAGGTAGGGTAGGGCGGAGAGAAGCACTACCGTAAATGCAAGCAGCCTCTTTTTCATGTCGATTCTGATTTTTAAAAGGTTTTAAAGAGTGGTCTCGAAGCGGTTCAAGCATTTGGGCGACTAAAAAGCGTGACTTAACAGGCGATTCTCAACCCAGTTCTCCCCGGTTCAAGTGGTACGGATGACAAGATACGCGTTTTTTCACGGAATTCGGTTATCGTTTCCCAAAAAAATAGTTATTTTTGTAAAGAATACACATAAAAACATCTATTCTAATGCGACTTGAACAAACATCTTTGCACGATTTTCATGATACCGAAATCGCTTTTCGTGATCAATCCAATTTCAGCTTGCGGCAGGTCTACCTGCTCTTTAAGGTGATGAACAGCCGCACATTGGTAGAGCTGTCCAAACGGTTGGTCAACTTTGCCTTCGCCATTCGATTTCCCGTGAAGGGAATTATCAAGAAAACCATCTACCGCCACTTCGTGGGCGGGTCGTCCCTCGAGGATTGTGGTAAGACCATCGACCGGCTGGCCAAACGGAACGTACTCTCCATTATGGATTACGCGCAAGAGGGGAAGGAGTCGGATGAGGTGTTTGACGCTACCTGCAGTGAAGTGATCCGTACCGTGGAGTTCGCCAAGGATCACTCGAGCATACCATTCAGCGTCTTCAAGATTACCGGGGTGGGGCGACTTGACCTGCTGGGCAAGGTAAGCGCTAACGAGCCCCTGACCGATGAGGAGTCTGCCGAGTTCAAGCGGGTAAAGGAGCGCGTAGAGGCGATCTATAAACGAGGATATGAGCTGGGAGTACCTGTTATGGTCGATTCCGAGCAGACCTGGATACAGCCTGTGCTGGATGAGATGGTGATGAGACTGATGGCACGCTACAACAAGGAGAAGGCGATTGTGCAAAACACTTACGCGATGTATCGTCATGACGCACTTGAGCGGCTGAAGAAACACCACCAGATGGCCGTGGAAGGGGGATTCAGGTTTGGGCTAAAGATCGTAAGGGGTGCGTACATGGAGATGGAGCGCGCACGTGCTCTCGAGATGAACTACCCGTGCCCCATACAGCCCGATAAGGAGTCTACCGACCGCGATTTCGATGCCGCTATCCGTTACCTGTTGGATCATATCGATACGATCGACTTCATGGTTGCCACGCACAACGAGGAGAGCTCGCTATTGCTGGCCAACCTGATCGATGAGCAGGGGTTACCCCGGAACCACCCCGCCGTCTTTTTCTCGCAGCTGTATGGTATGAGTGACAATCTCACCCACGTTTTGGCCGAACAGGGGTACAACGTGGCCAAGTATGTGCCCTACGGTGAGGTGCGCACCATGATGCCTTACCTCTTTCGCCGGGCAGAGGAAAACTCCTCGGTAGAGGGGCAGACCAGCCGTGAACTCCAATTTATTCAGCAGGAGATAAAGCGCAGGAAATCAAAAGTTCGTTAAGCTGTTTCGCCTAATTATTTACTCGTTGCTTTTTTGATCGTCTTGCTTTCAGAGCGAAGACCTTGAAAGTAAAGACAAGTGCAGTTACTTAACCTCCCAGACGTTGGGTGAGTTAAGCAGGAACTGGGTGAGCGAATTCTGTGGCGACCGCCCCTTCACTTCGGCGATTTGCCGCTCCACCTCTCGCTCGTACGTGGGTCCTTCCACCCGCCGTATCACGCCCAGCGCTACGGGCAGCCCGTTGGACAGGTCCATCAGCGCCAGCTTCATGTGCAGGGTATTATCTTTGGTGGTGGCATCGTGTATCAGCACATCATCGAGCGTGTACCCATCCTTACCGATGGTCACCGCTTTCAGGTTCCACCCTTCCAACACGATCCCCCGGTTCCCCTCTTTCCCGAAGATCATCTTCTCACCATGCTGCAGCAGTAACGTGTTATCGGCTCGCCATTCCCGGTCGCTAATCTTGCTGTGGATGCCGTCGTTGAAGATGACACAGTTTTGTAGCACCTCCACCACCGCGGTACCCTTGTGTCGTGCAGCTTCTACCAGCATATCGGTCAGGTTCTTCACATCCACGTCGAGTGAACGGGCAAAGAAGGTGCCCCTAGCCCCGAACGTCAGCTCTGCCGGTCTAAATGGCTCTTCCACCGTGCCGTAAGGTGATGATTTGGAGATGAACCCCCTGTCGGAGGTGGGGGAGTACTGCCCCTTGGTGAGGCCGTATATCTTGTTGTTGAAGAGGACGATGTTGATGTCGATATTCCTCCTGACGGCGTGAATGAAATGGTTGCCTCCGATAGCCATCGAATCACCATCGCCGGTTGTCACCCACACGTTTAGGTTGGGATTGGCCACCTTTACTCCCGTTGCAATAGCGGCCGCCCTGCCATGGATGCTATGGAAGCCATAGGTGCTCATGTAGTAGGGGAGCCTCGACGAGCAACCAATCCCCGAGATGACCGCCGTCTCGTGCGGCTCGATGTTCAGTTCGGCCATCGCCCGATGCAGGGACGATAGGATCGCGTAGTCGCCGCATCCCGGGCACCAGCGCACGGGGATAGCGCTTTTATAGTCTTTGGGTAGTCGTGTTTGTTCTTGTATGGTTGTCGCGTTCATAGCTATTTTTCCTCTATTATTTTCGTGAATGCTTCCACCAGTTCGCTCACTTTAAAGGGTTGTCCCTCTACCTTGTTGTAGCGGTAGAGGTGGCTCACATCCTTGAACCTACCGCTCAGGTAGGCAGCGAACTGCCCGTTGTTCTGCTCAGCTACGATCACCTTCGCGTACTGTTTGAGCAGATCGTGGGTGTTCTTTGGTAGCGGGTTGAGGTGCCTGAAGTGGGCCAGTGCCACCTTCTTGCCGCTATCGCGCAGTTGAATCATCGCCTCTAGCAGGTGGCCGTAGGTGCCGCCCCATCCAACGATCAGGGTGTCGGCATCCTTGTCGCCCAGCACCTCCTGCTCCGGCAGGTGTTCCGCGATCCGTTTGATCTTGTCCGCGCGGGTATTCACCATCTTCTGGTGGTTATCGGGTAGCGTGGAGATGGCCCCAGTGAGCCGGTCTTTCTCCAGTCCCCCCACCCGGTGCGTGTAGCCCGGGGTACCCGGCACGGCCCAGTACCGGACGAGTGTTTCTGGATCCCGAAGGTAAGGTTTCCACTCCTTGGCTGTCCCGTCGTAATACTTTTGCACGTAAGGCGGTTTAATCTCGGGGTACTGCGCCATATCAGGGATTTTCCACGCGGCAGACCCGTTCGCGATGTACCCATCGGTCAGCAAGACCACGGGCGTCATGTGCTCCAGGGCAATTTTGGAGGCCTCGAAGGCACTGTCGAAACAGTTGGTCGGCGAGTTGGCAGCCACCACCACGACGGGGCTCTCCCCGTTTCGGCCGTAGAGCGCCTGGTTTAGGTCGGTCTGCTCGCTCTTGGTGGGCAGCCCGGTGGAGGGACCGCCACGTTGCACGTCGATCACAACCAGCGGAAGCTCGGTCATAACGGCCAGCCCCAATGCTTCCGATTTCAGCGCGAGGCCTGGTCCTGAGGTCGATGTTGCCGCGAGGCACCCGGCGAAGCTTGCGCCAATGGCCGAGGTAATCCCCGCTATCTCATCTTCCATCTGTAGTGCCTTCACCCCGAAGTCCTTCCTTTTGGCCAGCTCGTGCAGTATGTCGGTGGCCGGCGTGATGGGGTAGGAGCCCAGGAAGAGCTGCACGCCCGCCTTTTCAGCCGCCGCGATAAGCCCGTAGGCTGTCGCCGTGTTCCCGCAGATATCGGTGTAGAACCCCTTTTCGGTCGCTGCCGGTTCCACCCGGTAGGTAGCGGTCGTGAGGTGGATATTATGTCCGTAGTTGTAGCCGTCGGTAAGCGCCTTGATGTTGGCCTTCATCACCGTTTGTTTCTTCGCGAACTTCTGTTGCAGCAGCTGGTCGGCAATCTCCAGTGGGCGGTTAAAGAGCCAGCAGACGAGTCCCAGGGCGAACATGTTCTTGCTCCGCAGGATATCCTTGCCCTCCATCCCCGAATCCTCCAGGGAGGCTTTCGTGAGCGAGGTGATGGCCACCCCGATTGGATGCACCTGCTCCAGTCCCAGTTCTTTGAATGGCTCTTGGGTTTGGTAGTTGGCCTTTTCCAGGTCCTTCTCCTCAAACGAGTCGGTATCGTAAATCACGATAGAGCCCCGTTTCAGGTGTTGGGCGTTTACCTTGAGTGCCGCGGGGTTCATGGCGACGAGCACGTCGGCCTTATCGCCCGAGTTGTAGACATCTTTCTCTCCAATGCGCACCTGGAAACCCGAGACCCCTTGAAGGGAGCCTTGTGGGGCGCGTATTTCGGCCGGGAAATCGGGGAAGGTAGAGATTTCGTTCCCGAAGATCGCCGAAAGCGTTGAGAATAGCGTTCCCGATAACTGCATCCCGTCACCGGAGTCACCCGAGAACCGGACGGTTACCTGCTTTATGTCGGTCACGACAGTTTTTGTTGACATAATTTCCTTCTGGTTGTTTTGTATAAAGCGCCCTTGTAGGGCGAGCGGCTACAAAGTAATAAAAGAGTTCGTAAAAAAACAAATCCCTTTTCTTTTATTCTACTCGTTCAATGTGTGCCCCCAGTGCGTTAAGCCGCTGGTCGATGCGCTGGTAGCCCCGGTCTATCTGGTCGATGTTATGAATAACGCTTTGCCCATCGGCACACATGGCCGCGATGAGCAGCGATATTCCCGCGCGGATATCGGGCGAGGTCATGGTCATCGCTCTGAAGTAGAACCGGTCGTCCAGCCCGATCACCACTGCCCGGTGCGGGTCGCACAAGATGATTTGCGCCCCCATGTCGATCAGTTTATCGACGAAGAAAAGGCGGCTCTCGAACATCTTTTGGTGGATCAACACGCTCCCTTTCGCCTTCGTGGCTACCACGAGCATCACGCTCAGCAGGTCGGGCGTGAGTCCCGGCCAGGGTGCGTCCGCCAGGGTGAGGATGGAACCGTCTAGGAACGACTCGATGGTGTACCGTTCCTGGCGCGGTATATGCAGGTCGTCCTCCCGCTGTTCCACGGCGATGCCCAATCTCCTGAAGCTCTCCGGAATGATGCCCAGGTTCTTTACCGATGTACTCTTAATGGTGATTTCCGAGGCGGTCATGGCCGCTATCCCGATGAAGCTACCGACCTCGATCATATCGGGCAGCATCCGGTGTCGGCACCCTCTTAGCGAGGATACCCCCTGTACGAACAGTTTGTTAGAGCCAATTCCCTCTATCTTCGCCCCCATCCGTACCAGCATCCGGCTTAGTTGCTCCACGTACGGTTCGCACGCCGCGTTGTAGATCACGGTCTCTCCCTTCGCCAGCACGGCTGCCATCAGCAGGTTAGCCGTTCCCGTCACCGATGCCTCATCCAGCAGGATGTACTGGCCGGTCAGCTTCTCGGCTTCGAGGGTGTACGTTTGATACGTTTCATTGTACACCATTTTGGCACCCAGTTTCATGATACCGTTCAGGTGCGTGTCCAGCCGCCTTCGCCCTATCTTGTCACCTCCCGGTTTGGGAAGCAGTGCCTTGCCAAAGCGCGCCAGTAGGGGACCCACGATCATGATGGAGCCCCGCATTGCGCTGCTCTTTTTCATGAAGTCATCCGAACGGGTATAGGTGAGGTCAATTGTCTCCGCCTTGAACGAGTAGCACCCCTCGCTTAGCCGCTTCACCTCTACCCCCATCGTCGCCAGCAGCGTGATGAGGTTGTTCACGTCCAGGATATCGGGGACGTTTTCGATAATCACCTCCTCTTTGGTGAGCAGGGTGGCGCAAATCACCTGGAGCGCTTCGTTTTTGGCTCCTTGTGGCTCGATGATGCCTTGCAGGCTGTGCCCGCCTTCGATGATAAACGATGCCATCTTGTTTAGGATTGCTTAAAACTAAAATATCTGTACTTCCGGTTCGAGTGTTACGCCGAACCGCTTTTTGACTTCCTGTTGTATCTCCCGGGCGAACGAGACGATCTCTCGCCCCTCCTCGGTGCCGTGGTTGACCACTACCAGCGAGTGGCGCTCGTACGTTCCCACTTGTCCCCTTCGTTGACCCTTGAATCCCGCTTTGTCAATCAGGTAGGCAGCCGATGTTTTGAACCGGCCCCCTCCCGTGTTGTAAATGGGTGCATCGGGTAGGATCTTCTGCAACTCCTCCTTCTCCTCCCGGGTCAGGAGCGGGTTCTTGAAAAAGCTCCCCGCGTTGGGCAACACGTGGTAGTCGGGCAGCTTCCGGGTACGCGTCCGGATGACCGCCTCCCGCACTTGCGTGAGGGTAGGGTTGGGGATTCCCTCCAGCTCACGGTTCAGGTCGGTGTACTTCTCTCGGTAGGTGAACGATTTGCTTAGCCGGAAGGTTACCGAGGCGATCGCGTAGTGGGGATGTCGTTTAAAGAGGCTCTCCCGGTACCCGAATCGGCACTCCTCGTTGCTAAAAACCTCTACCTCGCCGCTCTTCAGGTTCACCGCTTTCACGCGGGTGATCACCTCGCTTACCTCCGCACCGTACGCCCCGATATTCTGCACGGGGCATGCACCCACTGTGCTGGGAATCAGTGACAGGTTTTCCAGTCCCGCGTAACCCCGGCCCACGCAGTGTTCAACCAGCGCATCCCACTCCATACCGGCACCCACCTCTATTTCTACCTGCTGCTCGTCTTCAAAGACCGTTTCGACCATTTCCATCGCTGGCTTGATTACCAGACCATCGAAATCCTTCGTGAAAAAAAGGTTGAAGCCACCCCCCAGAAGCAGTTTCTCCTCGTGAGGGTGAGTACGGATAACCTCGATTAGTTCGTCAAGTGTGGCAGGTTCGCAAAAGAGCTTGGCCAGCGCTTTCGTTCTGAACGAGTTGTAGGGTTTCAGCTGAACGTTGTGCTTGATGATCATCGCGGGTTGTAATATTCACCACAAAAGTAGTCAAAAAGTTTCAAGGAATCAACGTGTTTTGTATGTCACGCGTTAATGCGCTCTGTAAACCCAAGGGGCAACAGGATGCAGGTCCCCCCATAATCCAACTTTCTTCTCCCGTGCCTCCTCTTCTAGCTTGGCGTAGTAGTCCGAATCATCGTACTTTTTAAAGTGCCAGGCCATACCTGCCTTAATCATTTCCGCACCCACGTCGAGGTTGTCAGGGGTGAAGATATAGACTACTGGTCGACCAAACCCATCCCTCTCTTTCTGTACTTTTATGCATACCCTCTTCCCATGTATAAGGGTGGCGAGGTAATCCTTTGATTTTCGTGAAAACGCTTGCGATAGTTCAGGTGCGTCAATTCCTTGGATTCTGAAACGCACCTTCTCTTTATCCTCTGTGATTCCCGTGAAGGTGTCTCCATCCGAAACGGCAATTACCTCCACGAAGTAGTCACAGTCTTCAAAATAGGGCACTTCGCTTTTCGTCTTTAGCACGCTTTGGTGACAAACGAAAGCGGCTAGTGCCAAAAACAATAGGATTGAAACGTATCTCTTCATCTGGTCGCGTGGTTTTCCACTGTTTTAACTCCAAAATTATGAAAAAACCGTACAGTCATCAACTGGTTTCTATTATGTTTTAGTGTTTCGTTTGGCCGTTTTCGTCTTCCTAAGGAGGTGTAGACAGGGTATATTAGACTTAGTTTCATCCTTTGTAAATTAGAAAGACGGCTGGTTTTTTGTGCATGTCGGGAAGCTTCCCTTTCCACGCTTGTACGGTTTTGGTAACAAGGTACGCGTCGGGAAGCGAGACGTTCATCGCGATACATAGGCGCGTTTTCGGTTTGCATTGCCGCAGGATCTCTTCTGCCAGCTTCTGGTTGCGGTAGGGCGTTTCAATAAAGAGCTGTGTCTGATTGTCGTTGTAGGCAAGCGCTTCGAGCCGTTTCAGCTTTTTCGCCCGCTCACCCGGGTCGATAGGTAAGTAGCCGTGAAAGGCGAAGCTTTGACCGTTGAAGCCAGAGCCCATCAGGGCCATCAGGAGGGAGGAGGGGCCGACCAGTGGAACGACTTTGTATCCTTCCCGTTGCGCGATGGCCACCACGTCGGCACCGGGGTCGGCGATGGCGGGACAGCCTGCCTCGGAGAGCACCCCCATGCTATCGCCTGCAGCCAAGGGTTTTAGGAAGCTTGCGATTTGATTGGGGTCAGTACGCTTGTTCAACTCGAAGAAGGTGAGCCCGTCGATATCGATGTTTGGGTCGCACCGTTTCAAAAAGCGACGGGCCGACCGGGTGTTCTCCACGATAAAGTACTTCAGTCGTGACGCTACCTCGATATTGTAGGGTGGAATCACCTCGTTCACCGGGGTGTCGCCCAGCAAAGTTGGGATCAGGTATAACGCGGGTTTATCCATACTAAATCTATTTAAAAACCGAAATGAAACAAGTTGGACAGGGAATCAATCCTGATTTTCCCGATGAACGAACGCACAAGGTTTACATCGGCCAACAGGAAAAAGACTACGGCCATGTAAACTACTCCGTATATTCCCCCGGTGATGTGTGCCGAGTGGTTGATTCCTCCCGTCTGCTTGCGATCCAGCGCGAGCGATATTAGCAGGAAAATAATACCGAAAAGGAACGCCGGAAGGTAGATCGGGATAAAGAGGATGCCCATGAAGTTCATCGGGTTGATTAGCATGTACGCGAAGATGATCGCCGAGACCGCTCCAGAGGCGCCCAGTCCGAAATATGAGGTGTTCTCCCTGTGCTTGAAGTAAGTGGGGAGGATGGAGACCAGGAGGGAGGAGAGGTAGAGCAGGATGTAGCAGAGAGAACCCGGGGTTTCGCCGAGGGTCAATTTGCATGCCCGCTCGATGTCCATGCCGAAGAAGTATAGCGTGAACATGTTGAAAATGAGGTGGGCATAATCGGCATGTAACACCCCGTAGCTAAACAACCGGTGCCACTCGCCTTGCTTCACCGACGGGGGGTGAAAGATGAGCTTCTCCGTCAGCGCATGGTCTTTGAACGCCCGGATGGAGACAAGCACCGTTATGACAATGATAGTTGCGGTAATCATATCAATACCTCTTCATGAGGGATTCCTTAGAAGGGAAAACTGTTTCCCTGTAGCATTTTTTGGAAGCAAGGACAAAAATACATGAAAAAACCGCTTTCCACAAATTGGTACGATCAAAATCGGAAAAATCCTTGTACCTTTGTAGTAACAACATGCTTATCGGTTTAAACGTGTAGATGATGAAACTGCCCCTTGACTTTATCGGTTCAATGGAGACCTACTTGGGTGATGAGATTGGACCCTTCCTGGCTGCCCTGGATGGTGAGCCGGTGGTGAGTATCCGACTGAACCCGTTTAAGACAAACCCAGATACCAAGCTTCTTGTCCCGACTGAGCCCGTGCCTTGGTCGCGATGGGGGTACTACCTGGAAGAGCGACTCCCCTTCACGTTTGACCCCCTGCTGCACGCGGGAATGTACTACGTGCAAGAGGCCTCCTCCATGTTCGTGGAGCACGTGGTCAGGGAACTGTTAGCCGAGCCCGTAGTCTGTCTCGACTTGTGCGCGGCCCCGGGTGGCAAGTCGCTCGCCCTGCTGTCGGCGCTGCCTGATGGCAGCCTGCTGGTAGCCAACGAGGTGGTACGGCAGCGGGCGAACGTGCTTGCCGAAACGGTAATCAAGCAGGGAAATCCCCACGTGGTGGTTACGAATAACAGCGCTTCCGATTTCGGTTCTTTGCACCATGCTTTCGACCTGATACTGGTGGATGCCCCCTGCTCGGGTGAAGGGATGTTCCGTAAAGAGGAGGTGGCCGTGGCAGAGTGGTCACATGACAACGTGATGCGGTGCGCCGAGCGGCAAAAAAGCATTTTGAACGATGTCTGGCCAGCGCTTAAACCGGGGGGCTTCCTTTTGTACAGCACCTGCACCTTTAACGTGATTGAAAACGAGCGGGTGGTATTGGAGCTGGCTCGTTCTACCGCTGCCCGGTTTGTTCAAGTGGAGACAGAAGCGGAGTGGGGTATTGCCCCGTCGTTTGACGAGCGAACACCCGGGTACCGCTTTTTCCCCCATCGAGCTAGGGGGGAGGGGCTCTCCCTCTTTATCTTACAGAAGCCCGTGGACAACGGTATGATAGGGGAAGGTGGTCGTAGGGACAATGATAACAGGTTTGATAGGGGAAGGGATGCAACAGAGAGGAATCATAAAAAGAGAAACAACAAGGGGCAATTCCGGTTCTTGAAAGAGCAGTCGGCTTTTGTTTCGTTCCTTCGGGATCCCGATGCATTTCATCTTTTGGAATGGGAAGGTCGGGTGTTCGCACTTCCCGTTGAACATGCTGAAAAAATGATCGACTTGGCAGAAAGATTGAAGGTGGTGACCATGGGAGTCGAGGTGGGAGAGGAGAAAAGAGGGAGCGTTATCCCATCGCAGGCCTTGGCGTTGAGTAGGGAGTTACATCCTGAGGCCTTTCCCCGCTTTCCACTGACCTACCCCCAAGCGATCGCCTACCTCCGGAAAGAGGCAGCCGTGCTTCCCGCTGCACCCAGGGGCATACTGCTGCTAACCTACGAGGGTGAACCGATTGGCTTCGCTAAGAACGTGGGTAACCGGGCGAACAACTTGTATCCCGCCGCGTGGCGCATCCGTAGCAGTTATCCACCGGAACAGGTTCCGCGAGTGATTGATTATCGTTCCTGAAGTCCCGCGCTCCCGTGCTCTTTAATTTTTCCATTCCACGGTTTCCAAAGTTGTTCACTTAAAAAAGTTTCTTTAATAATCGCTTTTCAGCTTCGCTGTCTTTTCTGTCGTCGCTCGGCAAAGTTTTACTACGCAACACTTTTGATTCTTATGCTTCCTATTCAATCCCGACAATCGCTCACCTACCTGTTTGTCAGCATGGCGCTGTTGGTAGCACTGTTGTCGCTGCTCTTGTCGAATCGCTTGGTGAGCGATTTGGCGGAGGAGGAGCGGGAGAAGATGGAGGTGTGGGCGCTGGCTACCGAAACCTTGGTGTCCGAATCGATGGCGGATGAAAGCGACATGGATATGTCGTTGGTGCTTCGCGTGCTGGAGGGGAACACGACCATACCCTTGATCCTGTACGACAAGACGAGCGGTGAGGTGGTATCATCTCGCAACCTGAAAATTCCCGAAAGGGATGCGGAAGCCTTCTTGATACGGGAGATGATGCGGTTCGAGCGGAAGCACCGCCCCATCGAACTGCAGGGGATGAACCAGCTGCTCTACTACGATGACTCGCTTCTGCTCAAGAAGCTGCAACTATTCCCATACCTCCAGTTGTTGGTTATTACCCTGTTTGTGGGCCTCGCATTCCTTGCGCTCAATCGCTCCCGCCGCGCGGAGCAGAATCGGCTCTGGGTGGGACTGTCAAAAGAGACGGCCCATCAGCTGGGTACGCCTATCTCATCACTGATGGCGTGGATAGAGTACTTGAAACTAAAGGAGGTAGATCCCGTGTTGCTGTCTGAAATCGACAAGGATGTGGATCGGCTGCAGATAATCGCGGAGCGTTTCTCGAAAATTGGTTCCGCCTCGGGATTGGATAGAACTGATATTCGGGAAGCAGTTCAGAATGCGATAAGCTACATGGAGCAACGGGTTTCCAAAGAGGTGACCTTTAAACAAGAGTTACCCGCAGACCCGGTGATGGTCAACCTAAACGGGCCACTTTTTGACTGGGTCATCGAAAACCTTACCAAAAACGGGGTGGACGCCATGCAGGGACAGGGAGTTATCACCTATACGGTTTCGGAAAAGGGGCGGTTTGTTTTTTTAGATGTTACTGATACCGGAAAGGGGTTATCGAAATCGCAGTTCAAAGCGATCTTTTTACCCGGCTACACCACCAAGGAGCGGGGATGGGGGCTGGGGTTATCGCTCGTGAAGCGAATCGTGGAGGAGAATCATGGCGGTAAGATCTTCGTGAGACGATCGGAACCGGGCAAAGGGACAACGTTCCGGATCCGGTTGCCCAAAAATTGAGGCTTACAAACGTCTCAGCTGAACGGCTGCCCGGTCGTCAGCCATTTCGCGCCTTGTTCGTTCAGTCTGCCTTGTCGGTCAGTTGTTTAGCGGCTCACTCGTCCAGTCGCTTTGTCTGTCTTTCACTCACTTGGCCACTCAGCCGCTCACCAGCTTCACCTGCATATTTTTTGCCATAGCGTATTTCTGCAAGAGTTCCGTCGCGTACTCCGCGGCTTCCATTAGTCCCTCCTTGCCCGAGTAGCCGTTGATAAGCATCAACAGGCGGGTGGTCTGGGCAGAGATTTTCGTGCGCTCTTCGTCGCTCGTGGGTGTGCCGATACCCCCTACCGCGTCGCGGTAGACCGGTAGTCCCTCGATATTGAGGAGGCCTCGGCCAATCGCCTCGAACCTTTCCCCCGCCTTACCTACACCAAGGGTCAGGTCACCCTGGATGGTGTCATCA
>JGI24710J26742_10000787_pt1 | contig 29795 bp, 27 predicted proteins | sample BioPla2DNA2_FD_26742 | JGI IMG/M metagenome (IMG submission 26742)
ATCATTATGACTACAAACCATCTCATACCATGATAGCCGATGAGACCTATATAAAAGTACGTGGTATCAAGGGATATATCTGGTTCATCATGGATGCGGCTTCACGTTCTATCATAGGTTATCAAGTATCTGACAATCGGGGTGTTGGCCCTTGTATAATGGCAATGAGAATGGCTTTTCGCCACCTAAAAGAACTACCTAATAACTTTCGTTTCATTGCAGATGGATACAGTGCATATCCCCTCGCAGCTCAGCAATTCTTTCAACGTTTTGGTGGTGCTTTTAAATTCGATATTACTCAGGTTATTGGCCTTACCAATGATGATGAGGTTTCTAAGGAATATAGGCCTTTTAAACAAATGATAGAGAGGCTAAACCGTACATTCAAAGCTTCATATCGTGTCAGATGTGGCTATGATAATTATGATGGTGCCAACTATAACGTATCACTCTGGGTCGCCTACTATAATTTCCTAAGACCACATAAAATCACTGGTTATAAAAAGCCACTAAATGAAGTTGATATGCTAGTAGGTGCTGACAACATGCCGGGTAAATGGCAACTCTTAATCTTCCTTGGTCAGCAAACCATTCTTAACATGCAAAAGCAAGAAGCCGAAGGTTCTATCTGTTCTTAGATTTATGAGCCAGAGGTAACAATACCAGCCACCGAAATCTTGATTTCGGCTGTGCCCTTGATAGCATGGCAAGGCAATGCTANAATGCTGTGAAGCAGACGGTAAAGACTATCTGTTCTTGAGTTTCTTCGCCGTCGGTAATTCCTTCAGAGCATTGCTTTGTCATGCAGTCAAGGGTGGCGTTAGCTATCATTACCCTATATTTTGCAATTTTCAAGGTTCTAAAAGAACCAATTTTTTGACTCAGGCTTTTCATAGTTCACTTTACACTACCAAATTTTGTCACATGATATCATATGACAAAATTGACATAAAGGTGCATAATCCGACAAATAACAAAGGCAAATTACATTTCTACTATAAGTTCGACCTAACGTAGGGAACTATCACTCCCAATTTTGAGCAAATAAAAAATGCGTTCCATTAGAAACCCATTTTTCTTTAGAAGCTGGGCAAGCCCAGTCCAAGACAATAAAAAATGAAGTCTCACGACTTCATTTTATATTTGGACTGGGCTACAAGGATTCGAACCTTGAGATGCTGGAGTCAGAGTCCAGTGCCTTACCGTTTGGCGATAGCCCAATATTATTAATATTTATAACACGCTTTGTGACGGTCACGAATGATATTATAACTCAAAGTGAGCCAATAATCAAGTATATTTTTATTATTTGTCCTAATATTTTTATACTGTATAAATGAATTTTATCTGTAAATTATGGTTACCCTAAGTGGGAGGTAATAGGTTGAAAAGAAGTACTTCCTTTCAACTGTAGTAATTATATGATTAACATGCCGCTGAAGCGGCGAATGGAGGTTTTTATGACATATGTAGCTCCAGCAATTAAAGATAAGTTTGAGAGCTTATCTATCGATTTGAAGAATGCAATCCTAGAGAGGGATGCCAATTTAAACAACATTCAGGATCTTATTCAAGTTCTTGAGCAGATCGTCAGCGAAGGAGAACAGGAAGATCAGAACTCACAACTATAATCTAGATGAAAGGAGTTAATCTATGTATAGCCATATTGAAGACGATAGATCTGTTCCAACAAAAAGAAAAGGTACCGATACTGATGTCAATCCTAATAAGGATGTACAGAATGTTGACTATATTGAGATTCAACAGCCAGGACATACTATCGGTACTCCAGTTATTCCAGATGAAATGCCAGCCAGAGGGGATGACCACAAAGTAATCTAATCAATGATTTATTCCTCTGCAACGAAGCTATTCTCTATTGTTATTATACATTGATACTTTGAATCCTGCTTTCTTATTTCCTCGATAATATTGGCCAGAAGCCTTTGCTCCTCTTTCGTTGAATAAGAATAAGGGATAACAAGATCAAATATTAGGTTAATACTATGGTCACCATTAACTAAGCGAAAATCATGAATACTTGCTTTAGGCTCAAGTTTAGTGATAATGTCAATAACCATATCCTTCTTTTCCAAGACAAATATATCATTAACTTCGATGGGATCCATATGAATAACAAGGAATATATCCATGTGTTCCAGAACGTCTCGTTCGATCTGATCTATAGTTTCATGGGCTTCTTCAAAATTAATATCATTAGGTACTTCTGCGTGAATTGTAGCCATTCTATGGGTGGGCCCATAGCTGTGAATTACTAGGTCATGGGTCCCTACAATTCCTTCATAGCTTTCTACCATTTCAGTAACCTTTATATATAGCTTTCTATCAATAGCTTGTCCTAATAGGGGTTCAAGTGTGTCTTTAGCAATTCCTACACCTGCAATTATTACAAATATAGATACTACCAATCCAATATAACCATCAATTTTAAGGCCAGTAATACCTGCTATAACGGCTGAAATAATAGTNGATAAGGTNATTATTATNTCTCCCATAGAATCTGCAGCCGTTGCCTTCATAACTGTAGAATTAATTCTATTTCCTAGCTTTTTGTTAAATAACATTAGCCATAGCTTGACCAATACCGATAAACCCAATATAGCAATAAGTATTGGGTTGAATTCTACCACTTCTGGNTTCAATACCTTGTCAAATGAATTCTTAAACAATGTAAGCCCCACTTGTATAATAAGGAAGGATACAGCAAGGGCTGCAATATATTCAAACCTCCCATGGCCAAAGGGATGCTCCTTATCTGCTGGTCTTCCTGCCAGCTTTACACCTATAAAGCTAATAATTGATGACGCCGCATCTGATAGGTTGTTAAATGCATCAGCCATTACAGAAATACTATTTATAATTAATCCTATCCCTAGCTTAATAGCAAATAGTATCACATTGCAGATTACACCTACAACGCTTGCTAAGATACCATAGGAGGACCTAACCTTCCCATCTTCAACACTCTCGTGATTTTTAACAAATAGTCTTACCAATAAATCTGTCAAAGTATATTCTCCTTTATAATAGAGCGTCAAGAACCATTTATATAATGATATTTGTTAATTTACATAATACTAGGTTAATCACATGTTATATAAGACTATTTTAATGAGCAACTGTTTGAAGTCGTTGGTACGTACTTCAATCAAGTGAGAACGTGTTGCTAATGAAATAAGTTTTATATTACATGTATTCATACACCTAGGTAAATTAACAAATCATTATTATAAAGCTCTTGACGCTCAGCAATACAAGATGAATTGGCAAGCCAATTCACTTGTCATCAATTAAAGTGCCAACCTATAGATTTGCTCTACATCCTTACTATTAAGCTTAACAAATCCACCCATTGTTCCACCTTGACCTAATCCTATCTTTTCAACCATAGCAGGAATATCTTCTTCCTTAGCACCTAGCTCCTTAAAGCTAATTGGCATACCAATTGAAGTAAAGAATTTCTTAAGTCTATCAATACCCTCTAGGGCAGTTACTTCAGGATTTTCAAAGTTCATCTGACAGCCCCATACTCTAGTTGCAATCTGCGCAAAACGGTTGATATTATGCTTATATACATAAGTCATCCATGCTGGGAATATAACAGCAAGTCCTGCACCATGAGCCACATCATATAATGCAGATAGCTCATGCTCAATACCATGGCTTGCCCAATCCTGTTCTCTACCAACTCCCACAAGATTATTATGAGCAACCATTCCAGCCCACATAATATTAGCTCTAGCTTCATAGTTATTAGGATCCGCGATTACTCTAGGAACTTCTTTTATCATTGTTAGGAGAACTGCTTCACATAATCTATCAGTTATCTCCACTTCCTCAGTGTTAGTAAAATATCTTTCAAACACATGAGCCATAATATCTGCGGCTCCTGCTGCTGTCTGATAAGCTGGTAATGTCTGAGTAAGCTCAGGGTTAAGTATGGAGAATACTGGTCTTAAGGCTTCTCCTCCTGCTCCTCTCTTAAGCATTCCTTCTTCCTTAGTTATAACTGAATCACCGGAACCTTCGCTTCCTGCTGCCGCTATAGTTAGAATAGTTCCCACAGGCAAAGCTGCTTCAATTGGCTTGCCTTCATAGAAATCCCAGAAGTCACCATCATATTTAACACCTGCTGCTATTGCCTTAGCAGAATCAATAGTACTTCCGCCACCAACAGCCAAAATAAAATCTACACCTTCATTTTTACATAAATCAATACCTTGGTATACCAAGCCACTTCTTGGATTAGGCTTAACCCCNCCAAGCTCAATGAACGNAATATCTTCCTTANTTAGGGAAGCTTTCACCCTATCTAATAATCCTGAGCGAACTACAGAGCCTCCTCCGTAATGTATAAGAACTTTACTACCACCAAATCTCTTTACACATTGGCCAGCTGTATTTTCTGTACCTTTACCAAAAACAAAATATGTTGGACTATAAAAAGTAAAATTATTCATGCTAAATCCCCTTTCAAATATATACACTTTAGTCTACACCAATACACCTATAATTTTAGCTGTAATGGCATATTAAATCAAGCTATAATCACCATAATTACCGACACTAAGCATATTCCAACAAAAATCAAGGAGCCAGGGTTAAGAAGAAAAACAGATTTTTTAGGTACAAATTCAATCCCTTTTTCTAGGACAACCTTTCTTTTAACAAGCACAAATATAATAAAAAATATTATCCCAACTATAGTCGAAGCAATCACCCATAATCCAAGCAAGACAAGCATTTTAAGGTTTTGATTAATTAGTGCTAATGGAGCTACAGTAGCACCAATTGTGTTAATAATTATATGTAGTATGATTGAATAACGAATNGTATTGGTTCTGATTGCAACATAGGCAAATATTATTCCCAATGCTGTAGCATAGAAGATTTGAGATAAGTTCATATGAAACAATCCAAATGCAATACCAGTTGTCAAAATGGCAGTTAAATCTCCAAATCTTCTTAACTTATCTAACATAAGCTTCCTGAAAATCAGTTCCTCAACAATAGGTGCACCAATAGCTGTATATAGAAAAGTTATAAGCATGTTTCCATCTAGAATAACATCCATTATCGGATTCATTATTTCAGAACCTTTAAAAAGCATTAAGATAAAATTCAGTAATACCGAGAATATGTTAGTAATATACATAGCTGCTGCGGCTATAAAAAATATAATAATGAATTGATGTACTTTAAGCTTTACCACCGGCTTTNTAATTCCANTGGGTATGNTTTTCGTTAGTAAGAAAAATANAGGAAGCCCTATTCCATACATTGATACAGCGACTAGAGCCCATCCAAACCAGTCAGATGCAAATATACCTGGAGAATAATTTTTGCATAAAAGGGTTACAACAACTTGAAATAGTGTAACAGTAGCTGCCATTACAGCCAAAGCCAATCCAATTCTTGTTGCGGTCCTTTTAGGACTCCATCTAGCCCTCTCTATATAATCTTCCTGTTCTTCATAGTTTTCTTGCCCTATATAGTTATCCTGCTCTATATAGTTTTCTTTATCAATATTGCCTTCCTCTTCCATGTAATTTTTATTGTCCATAACAATCACCATTCCTTTCACTAAAGCCAACTCTTCAATTATATGATTAAATATATCACCTTAATCCATATTTAAGNAATTCTATTGCGTCATCATATCTTCCCGATGANGAAGAATTTAATATAACACAAAGAACCTCTTTATTATTATCCTTTGCTGATGCGATTAAGCATCTACCNGCCATTGTACTAGTGCCTGTCTTAAGTCCAGTAGCCTTGGAATAATATTTAGCTTTGCCACTATTAATTAATGAATTGGTGTTTTCCCATGTGATATCTTCACCACTAGGAAAGACATTTCTCGATCTACTTTTCTGACTAATCTCAAGTATGACTTGATTCTCCATAGCTGCCAAGCCAATCAATCCCATGTCATATGCGGTAGTGTATTGACCAAGTGCATCATATCCATCCGGTGTTTTGAAAACAGAATTCTTAACCCCTAAGCTTTTTGCTTTAACATTCATTAATCTTGTAAATTCTATAATAGCATCCTCTTTTTTAGCATTTATATTATTAAGAGATTTTCTTCCTACATATGCTGCTGCAGCATAGGCTGCATCATTTCCAGATGGAAGTAGCATACCTTCTAGGAGGTTTCTAATAGTAAGAACCTGTCCCACCTTAATATTAGCTTCAGATGAGTCTGAAGCAATCATATTAATCTCCTCTCCAATGGTCACTTCCTCTGTTTCATTACACCATTCCAGAGTAACAAGACATGTAAGAAGTTTGACTGTACTAGCTGGAAATACTGCATCAATGGGATTTTTATAAAATAATACTTCCTTTGTTTTAGCATCAAAAAGTATTGCAGCCTCAGCCTTTATACTTAGGGTAGGATTATCAATATCAAGCATTGTTTCAATCTTGCTATCATATATGGTTTTAGGAATATAAGCCTGGTAGTTAACCTCATTACAATTATATATTAATTCAAGATCCGGGGCTGTTAACACCGAAGACCCCAATGTATCTTCAGTATTTAAATCCTTTATATTACTAGATGTAACCTGACTATCTCCATTATCTGCTAGGTTTATATCTAGGTCAGGAGTTTCTGTTATCTGTGGATCATTCACAGTTTCTCCAGGATTTGATATCCCATTAGTATCAGATGCTTCTAGATTATCACCGGCTCCTACCAGTTTCTCCCCTTGATCCTTATTTATTGTCTCATTTGTATTATCTGTATCACTAGCTTTTTGATCATTTATTATAGCATCATCTATTTTGACACTATCTGACTCTGGCACCTTTGCTGGACTGATAGTATCCTTTTGTTCATTTCCTTGATTAGAGCCTAATGCTATCTGAGGGTCAGATTCTAAAGTCTCACTATCTACTGTATAATTACTGGAATTATCATTCTTAGCAATGTTCTTTTGTATCTGTTCAATTTCTGTATTTGGTTCTATATTGGTCATATAATGTACAGCAGTAAACAAGCCACCCATTACTAAAAAACCAAATAAAATCAACCCCATTACATTCTTTTTGCTCATTATCAATCTCCACTCCTGTATATATTTATTGCCTATTCATACCATAAAATGAGGACGTTAGTTCGGATCAAATAACGTCCTCATTTTATTATGTCTAAATGAAAAGATCATTATACATTAAAATAGTTAGGCTTAATAAATATCCTTACGATATATGCAAGAGGATGGTTGTAATTCACTCCTGGAATTCTAATTCTATTCTACCAACTCCACCATCTATATCAAGGGAATCAAATTTATTATTGTTTTTTCGATACTCTCTAGAAATCCGTTCTCCATTAAGACGAACTAGCCCTATTCCATTATCAATTTTAATATCATAGTCATCAACATTCCCTACAACCTCCATGTCTAAATCCCCAACACCACAATCAATCTTATTGTCACCTCTAAATACCCCTTGAAGAAAGACTTTGCCAACTCCGCAGTTAAGATCCATATTATTAAAGGTTACATTCTCCATGGTAAAGGATCCAAGACCACCATCGATTGATGCCTTGTCAGCAACTATATTATACCCATCAAATTTACCTGCTCCTGCACTAATCCTAAACTTCTCTGTGTTTAATGCCTCTATCATCACCTTACCTGCTCCAGCATCAATGGAAGTGCTTTCAAGCTTATAGTTTTCAGGAATATATACCCGGATTCTAGTAGAGATATCATTATGAGAATTCAATTTTAACCGAAGAAAGTTTAATCCCCTATGATTTTCACGAATCCTTAAGGTTCCACTTCTAGAGATATCCATTTTGAAATCCTTAGAAATATCATTAGCCTCTATCAGGAAATCCTCACCTTCTAATAGCTCTAAGTCTCCTATATCAATGTCAATATCAAGACTCTTAATATTATCAAACTTTTGACTTTCATTGTATCTTTCAACATATCCTCTTTTCATCCCAAATCCAACACTTCCTGTAACAAAAGAGAATACGCCTACAACAGCAGATACAATGGAGGTAATAATTCCAATTGCTAGAATTATTGCAAAGGTTATTGCACCATATTTTACCACCTTCTGAAAACTACTCATTTAATATCGATACCTCCAAACATACATGTTGAATTCAAGTGAATAGTTGCTCCATTAGGATCAAAATATTCTGTTGCTTTGTTGCTGACACCACCAAATATAGGTATGTTATTGGTTTTAACGCGAACACCTCTTGGTACAAAAATTTCAATTCCTCCAAATATAGCGTTGGCATTAAGCTCAATATCATGATCCAAATTTAAATCTCTTAAATCAAGGGTAATACCACCAAAAATAGCATTGAGTTCGGCACCATAAAAATTATTGTCTTCTATATGTATCTTATTGCTGCTAAATATTGCAGAATATTCAGTTTTACCAGCTGAGCTACGAGTAAACTCTGTCTGTCCATCTCCATTGTTGGTAAATGTTGTATGGTTGATATGAATTCTCTTTCGAAACAGATCTCTGAAAATAATTCTTACACCAATATATATCAATATTACAGGTACTATCAGTGCAAAAAGATTAATATCAAATTCATACCAGTGTGACACTAATAATAACACTCCAATTATAAATCCTAGAGTAGATCCTGCCCCAAAGCCCGATTGAATCATACCAATAAAGCAAGGGATTATGATAAACAAGGTCCACCATCCAGGAAAGAATAATTCAAAGTCCCATAAACCTAATGCTTCACCTAAGAAGCCAATACCAATAATAATAAAAAATAATCCCCAAAGAACATTAGTTAATGTCTTTTTCATAAAGACCTCCTAAAAATTACTTTAATTTGTAATGTTTACATATTTATCATACTTCACATTTCCAATTCGTGCAATATAAATATTATAATCCCCTATGGGATTTCTATGGGTTTAGGCTACAATTTCCCTGTTAATATTCATAGAAAGAACAAAAAAGTCCGAAATAGATTAGCTTCACTAATCATTTCGAACTCTTCTTCATTTACTTTAAAAAGGTTTATTAAATTATGCAATTTTTGACTTTGCAACTTCTGCTAATGCAGTAAATCCTTCTGCATCGTTGATTGCCATCTCAGATAGCATCTTTCTATTAATATCAACATTAGCTAGCTTTAATCCATGCATAAATGTGCTGTAAGTAAGACCATTCATTCTTGCAGCTGCATTAATTCTTGCTATCCATAGTTGTCTAAACTGTCTCTTTCTCTCTTTTCTACCTGAGAAAGATGTAGATAATGCACGCATAACAGATTGTTTCGCAACTCTATATTGTTTAGATCTGGCACCTCTATAGCCCTTAGCCAGCTTTAATACTCTATTATGTTTTTTTCTAGCGTTTAATCCGCCCTTAATTCTTGCCATTGTAATTCCTCCTTATTAACAATCTCTTCTCTTACAGATATGGTAAGATTTTCTTCATATTTTTAACATTAGATGGATCCGTCATAGCTGCTTGTCTGAGATTCCTTTTTCTCTTAGCGGATTTTTTAGTTAATATATGGCTCTTATAAGCTTTCATTCTCTTTAATTTGCCAGTACCTGTTTTCTTAAAGCGCTTTGCTGCTGCTCTATTAGTTTTTAACTTGGGCATGATGTTTCCTCCTTAAAATTGTACAGACACTTACAGTCATAATGACTACAAGTCATTCTGTTGTTATATTTAGTCTTTAACGTTTTTCTGATAAGAACATAGTCATATTTCTTCCTTCTAGTCTTGCCGGTTTATCAATTACTGCAACATCTTCGAGTTTTTGATAGAACTTATCAAGAATAACTCTGGAAGCTCCGGTGTGAGCCATCTCACGTCCACGGAAACGAAGTGATACCTTTAACTTATCACCTTTAATCAAGAATTTTCTTGCATTGTTCGCCTTAGTATTCAAATCATTATCATCAATATTAGGTGATAGACGAATTTCCTTTACCTCGGTAACTTTTTGCTTCTTCTTGGCTTCTTTCTCTTTTCTAGCTAACTCGTATCGATATTTACCATAATCAATAATCTTACAAACCGGTGGCTTAGCGGTTGGAGCTATTTTAACAAGATCAAGTTCTGCTTCTCTTGCAAGTTTCATTGCATCCTTTGCAGACATAATCCCTAATTGCTCTCCCTGTTCGCCAATCAGACGAATTTCTTTGTCTCTGATTTGTTCATTAATCATTAAATCGCTAATAGTACTGCACCTCCATAGGCTAATTAAATTACATAGTTTCAATTTCGTGGCTTTTTATTAAAAAAAGGTGAATAATCAAAGATTATCCACCTACAAATCTAATTACGCAAATATCTCATATAATAAAGCCCCTGAAATATTATAATATGTTTGCTAACCCGTTCACTGTATAAATACGCTAAGGGTGAGAGTGGATACTCTGCTTTCACACTGTAGCTATTTAACTACAGCTCATTAAGTCTATCACAGACAAGATTTTTTGTCAATACTTTTTCTCTTAATCTAATCTAAATTTTCTTGGACTTCTCTTGATACACATCAAGGGCTTTGGTAATAGCTGTTCCTATAATAAAGCAAGCTACCGCTTCAACAAGTCCATTAATACCAACAAAGGCAATAACAAATGATAAAACACTATTAGTTCCCAAATAATCCACAAATCCCTGGATGTAATCTGTTTTGTAAAAGAATAGAACTAGCCCACTCATAAAAAATATTGTATTAAAAATTGGTCCCCCTAGATTAGCTAGAGCTATGGCAACATTCTTGTTCATATTAGTTTTTCTTAATCCAGCAAATAGCAAGCCCGTAAGCCAGCCCATAAGAATTCTTGGAATAATAGTTCCAATAAGGGTTGCCCATGGATTAATGCTTAAGAGAGTCGCTCCAAATGCACTCATACCAAAGCATTGTATGAAGCTAGTGATACCAAATACTCCACCAAGTATTGCCCCTCCTACTGGTCCAAGTAGAATAGCACCGATAGTTACAGGAATTACTATCAAAGTAATTTCCAGTCCCAGAGTTTTAATGTACCCTAGGGGTGTAAAAGCCAGTATCAGAATAATAGCTACTAATAATGCGATCTGAACCAGCCGTGTCGTTTTTACATTAGATTCTGTTTTCATATTAATACTCTCCTTTTCGTTCCTGCCCCATTTTAATTGGTGGTCAAGACTATTATTACCGGATTACAATTACTAATTCCAATTTTTGCTTTAGTCATATTGCCTTTACATAATAAAGTGCAACTGATTATTCAAAAAATGGTTTTCTCACTTCTAATCCGTAAATTTAGAATATAATACTTATCATCAAAAATCAAGAAATATTTATAACCAATATTTTATTGTCTTAATTTTCATAATTCCACTAACAAGCAAGCTCCCTCCAAGCAAGCACATAATGACATATACAAGAATATTACTTGGGAAGATAATTAATAAAAAGCCACTAGCATTAATCATAATATGCAATAATATTGGAGCAGTTATGGTTTTGTATTTGTTCCTTACATATCCTAATAAAAGTCCTAATAACCCTGCATAGATTCCTTGAACAATATTCCCGTGATACAATCCAAATAAAACCGCTTGACATACATTCGCTGCAAAAAAGGACCCATTGTTCCAACAATAATATAGAATAACTCCCCTAAATATTAATTCCTCTGTTATTGGAGCTACGATAATTCCATAAATTAGAACTATAGATAGATTAGCTCCTAACAATTGGTCCATGATCTGAGTATAATCAGTGAATAAAGACTCAAATAGAGGCTTAATAAGGTTCATCACACCTGATATTAAAAATTGGCTACCAATAGCAAGACTTATAAATATAACTATGTTAGAACCCATTATAATTTCTTTATTTTTTTTTCTACCACCCTCATAAGTGCTTCCACGGGTAATAGCCCTATACCTGAAAGCATATATAAAACCAGTGACTACAACAGCCATCATACCCATTATATATGAGACTTCATCTGACATATGATTATTAAACGAGCCATAGGNCACATATATAATAGACAATATAACATTTTGCAGCAGTACTGCTAAAAAAAGTTGAACTATAGCAAGTAATGTCATCTTAAAATAACTCATAATAATAAGCGAACCTCTCTTCATAGGATTAAAATATTATCAATATAACAGGACTAACTTTCCTATTATATTAATAAGGCTATGACCTCTAGTAATCACTATACATAAATATAAGTGAATTTACAAGAAGTCATAGCCTTTATATTTATTCCTAGTTGCAAACTTTGGACCCTAAATCCCATACTTGCTAAATAAATTGCTTCTACAATTTACATCTTAACCAAGAACTACTAATACCTCATGAGTCTTACCATCTCCAACATAAGGAATCAAATTACCCTGGATTTCCTTACCATCAACAACAAGCTTAGCTACACCTGTTGATACATGGTTTGGATTCTCAACCTTAATATTGTATTTATCTTTTCTAAACTCTCTAGTTACTGTGTAACCATCCCATTCCTTAGGAATAGCAGGATCTACAATTATTCCATCATAGTTAGGCTTAATACCAAGAATATATTGGGTTATGGCTACAAAGTTCCAAGAAGCTGTACCAGTTAGCCATGAGTTCTTAGCCTCTCCAAAACGGGCTGCATCCTTACCAGCAATCATCTGAGAATATACATAAGGCTCAGTTCTATGGACATCAGAATATTCCTCTGTGTATGCAGGAGCTATTCTAGAATAGTAATCAAATGCTTTGTCTCCCCGTCCAACTAATGCTTCTGCAATCATAATCCAAGCATTGTTATGACAGAAAATACCTGCATTCTCTTTATAGCCTGCTGGATAGGTGGATATTTCACCATACTCAACATAGTACTTAGTATAAGCTGGCTGTTGAAGAACAAGACCATACTTTGTTGCAAGATGCTTTTCAACTGAATCAAGAGCTTCTATAGCCTTACCATCATCAGTACCACAATTACCCATAATACATAGCCCCTGGGATTCTATGAATATCTTGCCTTCTTCATTTTCTTTACTACCAATTTTTCTACCGAAATCATCATAAGCACGAACGAACCAGGAACCATCCCAGCCATCCTTCATGATAACTTCACGCATATTTGCTACTTCTTTATGAGCTCTAGCTGCTTCTTCCTTGTTACCAACCTTGTCCATCAAGATTGCATACTCTTCACCAATATAGCAGAACATTCCTGCAATCATTACGGACTCTGCAACCTTACCATCCTTACTTGTGGTTGTCTGGAAGGACTCACCTGGCTCCATAGAGAAGCAGTTTAGGTTTAGACAATCATTCCAGTCAGCTCTTCCGATAAGAGGAAGACCGTGAGGTCCACGATTATTTAAAACATGGTCAAAGGAACGCTTTAAGTGATCTGATAAAGGAGTACTTTTACTTTCATCGTTATCAAATGGTGTCATAACATCAAGTATTCCATAATCTCCTGTTTCCTTGATATACTCTACTACTGCAAGTATGAGCCAAAGTGGATCATCATTAAAGTTGCCACCTATCTCATCATTACCCTTCTTAGTTAATGGTTGATACTGATGATATGCCCCACCATCCTCTAATTGAGTAGATGCCAGGTCGATTATTCTCTCCCTTGCTCTATCAGGGATCTGGTGAACAAATCCTAGTATGTCCTGATTGGAATCTCTAAAGCCCATTCCACGGCCAATTCCTGATTCAAAATATGATGCACTTCTAGATAGATTAAATGTAACCATACACTGATATTGGTTCCATATATTAACCATTCTATCAACTTTTTCTTCTGAAGAACTAACAGTATATTTAGAAAGAAGGGCATCCCAATACTCTCCAAGCTCTGCAAATGCTTTATCAACAGCTTCACTTGTAGAAAACTGAGCAATCATCTCCTCTGCCTTCTTCTTATTAATTACATTCTTGCTTTCCCATTTATCTTCTTGCTCATTCTCAACATATCCTAGTAAGAATACAAAATCCTTTGTTTCACCAGGTTCAAGAGTCACCTCTAAGCAATGGGATGCTATAGGATGCCAACCATGGGCAACAGAGTTACCAGGCTTACCTGAATATACTGCCTGAGGATTATCGAATCCATTATATGTTCCTAAAAAGCTTTCTCTATCGGAGTCAAAGCCTGCAATAGGGCTATTTACAGAAAAGAAGGCATAGTGATTACGTCTCTCTTTATATTCTGTTTTATGATAAATTACAGAATCCTTAATCTCTACTTCACCAGTATTGTAATTTCTCTGGAAGTTAGTCTGATCATCCTGTGCATTCCATAGGCACCATTCTACAAATGAAAAAATCTTAAACTGCTTTTTTTCATTGCTTTTATTCTTTACAACAAACTTATGTATTTCACCATTGGTGTTAAGAGGTACGAAAAATGTTATTTCAGCTTCTATACCACCACGTTCACCTTTAATTTTAGTATATCCCATACCATGACGGCACTCATAGCTAGTTAGTTCACTCTTTGCTGGAGCCCAGCTTGGTGACCACACATCACCACCATCATTAATATAATAATAACGCCCTCCACCTAAATCCAAAGGTACATTGTTGTAACGATAACGGGTAATTCTACGCAGTCTTGCATCCTTAAAAAAACTATAGCCCCCTGCAGTATTAGAAATCATTGAGAAATATTCTTGTGACCCAAGGTAATTAATCCATGGATATGGTGTTGTCGGAGTATTAATTACATATTCTTTATTACTATCATCAAAATAACCGTATTGCATTATTAAAGCCTCCTTGAATTTAGTTTTCTTTTTGTAACTTTGTTTAGTGATTTTATTATATTATAACATTCCATTATTTTCAACTCAAAGTATTTTTTTAGAACAAATTATCAAGCTTTCATATGCCTCTTAATTTTCCATTGTATTATTTAAGATATATTTAATAAGAATTTTCTTTTTTTATAGGGTCTTCTATGCTAAACTAGTTACTGTTAGTATCATTAATAAGCTAATGAAAATAATGTATAATAATAGCACTTGCTAAAAAGGCATATTAGAAATTATTGAAATGAGGTTGTTTCATGGCCAAGAGATCTGTACTTGATGATAACGCAGAAATATATAAGATCAAAAAGAAAAAAACAGAAAAAGAGAAGCTAAAGGATATGACTCCTAAGGGAAGGATCAGTTATCTCTGGGAGTATTATAGAATACATGCATTAGGTGTAATCCTCGCTGTAACTACTATAATCTATATCGCATATCAGATTGCAACCCCTAATATGGATACACAGTTTTATGCCGCCCTAATTAACAACACCATAGCTAATGAAGTCATAGAAGAGGTAAGTAAAGATTTTTCAGAGGCCTTGCAGCTTAACCCTGAAACAGAAACCATTATGTTTAACACCTCATTATATATGGGAGGCACTGTAGATTATAATCCAAGCACAGCTACATCAAGACAAATATTAACCACACATGTTGCTGCCCAGGAGGTTGATGTAATTATTGCCCCTGAATCAGAATTTAAAACCTATGCCTATCATGGGTATTTTGATAAAATATCTAGCCAGCTTCCTACTGACCTATATACCAAATTATCTGATTACTTCTATTTCTCAGACTTAGAGGATGATCCTGAAAAGAATGTTTATGGGATTTATTTAACAGATACAGCATTATTCGCAAATAACGCTGTAAATACAGACCCTTACATCCTTGGTATTGTTTCCAACAGTGAGCATAAAGGTAATTCTATAGAATTCCTTCGTTATTTATTCGATATACATCCATAGGGTTACTAAATCAAACTGTCAATCCAATTAAATTGCATATAACATAATAAAAACCTTGAATAGAGATTCAAGGTTTTTATTATGTTACTTTATTTTATATTTAATTTCTTATCTAATTCTTCTTTTTAATATATCCCTTTGCTTTTAAAAGCTCAGCCGTAAGTAGTGCACCACCTGCTGCTCCTCTAACTGTATTATGGGATAATCCAACAAACTTATAGTCAAACACGGTGTCTTCACGAAGCCTACCAAAGGTTACACCCATACCATTCTCGTAATCACGATCAAGCTTAGCCTGTGGACGATTATCTTCTTCAAAATACTTAATGAATTGCTTCGGAGCACTAGGAAGATTAAGTTCCTGTGGAAGACCCTTAAATTCTGTCCAAGCCTTAATTATCTGTTCCTTAGTAGGTTTTTTCTCAAAATTTACAAATACAGCAGCTGTATGGCCATCACTTACAGGGACTCTGATACACTGTGTTGTTATAGCCGGTCCCTTTGCTTTAACTATCTGTCCATCTTCTACCTTACCCCAGATACGAAGTGGCTCCTGTTCGCTCTTTTCTTCTTCTCCACCTATATAAGGTATTACGTTATCAACCATCTCTGGCCAATCAGTGAAGTTCTTTCCTGCGCCAGAAATTGCTTGATAGGTTGTAGCTACTACAAGCTTTGGANCATACTCTAAAAGTGCATGTAAAGCAGGNGTATAGCTTTGAATGGAACAGTTGGGCTTAACTACAACAAATCCTCTTGTTGTACCTAGGCGTTTCATCTGGGAGGGTATAACATCAAGATGCTCTGGGTTTAACTCAGGGACGATCATCGGTACATCTGGTGTCCATCTGTGGGCACTATTATTAGAAACAACCGGAGTTTCAGCTTTAGCATAGGCCTCTTCAATCGCTTTAATTTCTTCCTTAGTCATGTCTACGGCACTAAAAACAAAGTCAACGTCTTTGCTAACTTCCTGAACATCATTCACATCTTTAACTACAAGGTTTTTAACCCCTTCAGGCATCGGTGTATTCATCTTCCATCGTTTGCCAACAGCCTCTATATAAGTTTTACCTGCGCTTCTTGGGCTAGCCGCAACAGTTACAACTTCAAACCATGGATGGTTATCTAGTAAAGAGATAAATCTCTGTCCTACCATTCCTGTACCGCCTAATATTCCAACTCTTAATTTTTCCATTCTATAACCTTTCCTTCCTTTTTAATCTGCAATCTTCTATCCAGTGAAAATCTTTTCAACAGACAATTATAGGTTTTTGTTCTCCCCCGGCATACATTTGTCTTTGTCGTAAGTATACTATACATTAATCTAGAGAAAAATCAACATAAATATAATCAAATTTCTACATTTTGTGATTCTTATCTAATAATATTACAATTCAATGAAATCATTTGGTAATATTTTATGGGGCAAATTCTTCTAATAACTTCTCTAAGTCTTCTATGGTTTCAATCTCATTGGTCTTATTTCTTAGCCTTGCAGACTGTGGGTATCCAGCTGTATACCAAGCAATATGCTTTCGCATTTCCCTTATACCAGTATATTCACCCTTAAACTGAATTGACAGCCTCCCATGTCTTAGTATTGTTCTCTTCACTTCATCGATATCAGGTTTAGGCAGGGTGGTACCATTATTCAGGAATTCATTGATCTGAGCAAATATCCAGGGATTACCTCTGGCACCTCGAGCAATCATGATACCATCACATCCAGTCTGCTCTAACATTCTCCTAGCATCCATCGGTGTCTGAACGTCACCACTTCCTATTACAGGTATACTTACAACCTCCTTAACCTGACCTATTATATCCCAGTTAGCCTTACCCTTATAATATTGTTCCCTAGTTCTTCCATGGACAGTCACAGCGGCGGCACCGTTATCCTCAGCGATTTTAGCAATCTCCACTGCATTTATTGAGTCTAGGTTAAAGCCCATTCGTATCTTAACAGTTACCGGCTTATTAATTGCTTTAGATACCTTATTAACTATTTTACCAACAAGCTCAGGCTCCTTCATAAGGGCTGAACCCTCTCCATTCTTTACTACCTTTGGTACAGGGCAGCCCATATTAATATCTAGAATATCAAAATTTCTCCCCTCAATCCGCTTGGCCATATCTGCTAAAATATCAGGATCCGAGCCAAATAGCTGGAGAGCTGCCGGCCTTTCTTCTTCTGCTATTTCTAATAAACTATCTGTATTCTTGTTATTGTATAGTATGCCCTTGGCACTTACCATCTCAGTAAAGACTAAGGCAGCACCTTGTTCTTTGCATAATACACGAAATGGCAGGTCCGTTACTCCTGCCATTGGTCCAAGAAATAAATTTCCTTTAATTTTTACATTACCTATATATAAACTCATAACCTAACAACCGTACCTTTCCATTACCTGCAAACCTTGGGCTGTAAGCACTAATTTGCAATTGAAAAATTTTTATTTTTCAATTTATCTTCCAACTCCGTTTTTGTCGCTAATTATCTTAAGGCCCTTTAATGTTAGGTTGGCATCGTATACATTAATTACATCTGTATTTTCAGAGATGATTTTACCAAGACCACCTGTTGCAACCACCTTACAACCTGCAATTTGAGATTCTGCAAGCATTCTCTTAACTATATATTCTGTCTGACCTATACATCCAAAGACAAGTCCAGCCTGCATGCTAGTAATAGTATCTTTGGCTAGGATTGTATCTGGAAGAGCTATTTCAATTTCAGGAAGCTTTGCAGTTTCTCTCCATAGAGCATTAGCTGAGATTCTAAGTCCTGGACTTGTTACCCCTGCTATAAATGATCCATCCTCAGTTATCAAGTCATAGGTAATAGCAGTTCCAAAATCTATGACTAATACAGGTCCTCCATATATCTCATATGCAGCTACAGCATCAACTATCCTATCTGCACCAATCTCTTTGGGATTAGGGGTAGGGGTTTTTATTCCCGTCTTTGTTCCTGCTGCCACAATCATAGGTGTAATTCCTATATACTTAATTATTCCTGATACAAATGAATGCATAATATTAGGAACAACAGATGCTATGGTTACAGCTTTTATTTCATCCAGCTTAAGGCCCTTTGCTAGCAACAAATCATGAAGAAGAATTCCGTATTCATCAGATGTTCTATGAATCTGAGTTGTCATCCTCATACTTGCCTTTAGGTCAATCCCTTCAAAGGCTCCAAGTGTAATATTAGTATTTCCTATATCAATTACTAAAAGCATATCCAACCTCCATCCTTGTATCTTCTACATACTATCTTCGATTTTCCAATCTAGTCTTCTTGATTATCTAATAGCTCATTCATATCCTGCTCCAAGAAGAAAACCTTATAGTACATCTCAATAGCTTCTAATAGTTCTTTTTTTGTTCTCCTAATTTCTTTAATCTTTAGAGCACTTCCTATCTCATCAAAATAATAATCATTATCCCTTACATCTACTTTAAATAGAAGGTTTCCATCATAATCATATTCAAGAGATAGTATGCCCCCAACATCCTCAGTATATAAAACACACATTATCTGCAATTCTTGNCTCACTTGCTCTGGCAAGCTACTAAAATCCTCATTAAACCAGAACTTTTTATCATAAGCACTACTGGCACATAATACTACATTCTCCTGATACATGACAATCTTCCTTTCATTCAAGTCACTACTATTATATAGCAGTTTAGAAGGACCACACTATGATCCCAAGGTAGCAACCATAACTGCCTTTATTGTATGCATACGATTTTCTGCCTCATCAAAAATAATATCCGCAAACCTTTCGAATACATCCTCCGTAATCTCATTTCCTTTTACTGCTGGAAGGCAGTGAAGAACAACTGTAGAATTCTTATTGGTTTTTTTAAGCAACTCATCATTAACCTGATATGGTCGTAGCTGCTCTACTCTTTCTGCCACTTTATCCTCTTCACCCATGGAACACCATACATCAGTATATATTCCATCTGCCTCTGCTACAGCATCAAGGCTGTCAGAAATCTTTATAGTTCCACCCGATGCATTGGCATAAGTCATACAGGTGTCAACAAGATCCTTTTCTGGCCATAGGGATTTTGGTGCTAATATTGTAAAATGAATACCTACTTTGGAAGAACCTATCATAAGGCTATTGGCCATATTATTTCTTCCATCTCCTACATAAACCAGTTTTAACCCACTAAGCTTACCAAAATGCTCTTTTAATGTCAAGAAATCCGCTAGAATCTGTGTAGGATGGTAGCTATCGGTCAAACCATTCCAAACTGGAACCCCGCTATATTTTGCAAGCTTTTCCACCGTTTCCTGCTTATAACCTCTGAATTCTATTCCATCAAACATTCTACCTAGAACCCTTGCTGTATCTTCTACACTTTCTTTATGTCCAAGCTGTATATCATCTCTGCCAAGATACTCAGGATGCCCTCCTTCGTCTACACTAGCTACCGTAAATGCAGCCCTTGTTCTTGTTGAAGGCTTCTCAAATATTAATGCAAGGTTCTTGCCCTTTAAGCTGCTTCCTGTAATCCCTTTCTTTTTCTTGTCCTTTAGCTCAGCAGCTAAATCGATCAGATACCCTATCTCCTCAGAAGTAAAATCCTTTAATGTTAAAAAACTACGACCCTTTAAATTCATAACCTATCCTCCAATCTGAAATCATGATGAATTGCAGTAATTCATCATATCATCAATTAACACTCATATTTATGCACGTATATGTTTATTTATACATTATTCTAATATTAAAATAATGTCAAGTATTTTATCATATAAATGAGTAAATAGCGTCAAAGGTATATCTTACTTTTGACGCTACATATAAAATATTAGTTTGTAAGATAAGTTACATCTTAGATAGTCTTATAATTTCAGAGCTTCTACTCCAGATGCTTCTCCAGCAAATTCTGCTCTAAGATTTCCTTTGAAGTCTTTTTTAACAGTAGGGCGTGATTATATTCCTCCTCATATTTTGAGGCATCAAGTATCTCACCTGTTTTAATTCTAAATGCTCTACTTCCTTCGAACATACCCTCTCTGGATATCTCAAACATTATATCTCCCTTTAGAAATGATCCTTCAAATAAATAAGAGGTAAAAGCAACAAAGCCTTCCTTAGCATTGGTAATATCCTGTCCTAAGGTAAATTTAGAATCGTAGGAAACATTCATAACATTTGCAATTGTAGGCAGAAAGTCAATATGTCCTCCTGAGGTTTGTATAGTCTGACTTATATTGCTTCCAGGGACATGTATAATCAAAGGTACATTAAGCATCTCATCATAATCATAGCTTCTCCCAATAAATTGACTAACATCCTCATTAACATCCTTCATCCCACAATTTAGTCCATGATGATCTCCGTAAAGGGCAATAACCGTATTATCATATAGTCCTTCTGCCTTAAGATCTTCAATAAATTGTCCGATAGCCTCATCCGTATACCTTACTGTCTGCAAATATGCTCCTAATTTCTTATCCACATCCTCTTCATTAAGTTCAAGAGATATCTCTTCTTCTGGGAGAACAAAGGGATGATGATTTGTAAGGGTTATAACAAAGGAGAAAAATGGACCCTCTTTAGCTTTAAGAACAGGTATTAATTGCTTAAACATCGACTTATCAGAGACACCCATTCCAATAATCTCATCCTGATTCAAATCCTCTATACTAATATAATCCTCAAATCCTTGGTGAGGATAAGCACTTTCCCTATTCCAAAACTCACCTAGGTAGTTATGTACTGCAAAGGCTTCATAACCCTGTTCCCTCATTAACCAGGGCAACCCTCTATAGGTATTATCCTCATACAATCTATAGCTTTCACCATCAATAACTGGATAAAGACTATTAAGGGTGGAGAATTCTGCATCTGATGTATTACCTTTACCAATATTAGAATAGTAATTACTATAATATAAGGTGTCCCTTTTAATTAGTTCGTTAATATATGGAGTTATCTCTTGACCCATGTATTCTGCACCTATAACAAAATTCTGAAAGGCTTCAAGCTGTATAACGATTAGGTTCTTTCCCTCCCCAATTCCTTTAAAGCCTCGGTCCTCTGGTTTTTTCTCTACCTCAGCAAGTACCTTAAGAACCTCTTCCTCTTCCATTTCCTCAGGTGAGATATTATCAGCTATAACTTCATATATATCTCCTACATGGCTGGTAAAGAACTCATTTTTGCTTACACTTTCTATTGCCGCTGAATGAAAGGGGTTTACAACCAGAGTAATCAGTAAAGCTATGAGTATAGATGCCAAATGTCTTATTTCCTTACCCCATTGTTTATGTTTTTTAGGCTTATCCATATGCTTTTTAAAGCAACTATATGCAAATGGCACATCAATAAATAATAGAAAACTAGCCGGAATCAAGGTTGCAAAAAAGCTTTTAGGAACCGCTGCTACACTCTTAGCTTGCCAAAGCTGGCGAATAGATACTGTTTGATTGTAATAATTATAGTACATGGTATCAGCAAACATAAGTAAANTTAATGAAAAATATACTATAANAAAAACAACCCTTTTTCTTTTTAATCCCAGCTTACCACAGCCAATAAATATACCACTCCATACTAGTAAGCTAATCAAAATAAGGACCAGCTCCAAGCGATTAACCTTTATTAGTGAATAATAAATCACCATTTTAAATGCGAATAAGATTGCAATAAAAAATGGTGATATAAGTACATTTTTAATCCTATTCATAGTAGCCTCCACCGATGTCATTATTATATGTGTTGTACTAAACAAGATGAATTGGCAAGCCAATTCACTTGTCATGAAATAATAGAATTATAATATATCAATATTAAGTTTTAATCAATACCAAAATTCTTTAGTTTTTCTTAATTTTTTTCATATTCTTACAATATTTATGCTATTTCAATTCCATAAAGTGATTTCTTCTCTGTCTAGCAACTTCATACATAAGAATTGAGGCAGCAATTGCGGCATTAAGAGATTCCACCTTACCTTCCATAGGAATTTTGATTTTTGCATCAGCCATATCTGAGATTGTGTCTGATAAACCATTGGCTTCATTTCCAATAAGAAAACCGCANCTTCTAATAAAGCCATTCTCAGCATCATAGATCTTTCCTTCTAGATGTGCTGCGTAAATTAATATACCATGTCTTTTTACTTCTTCTAAAGACTTTATAAAATCCAAGGATTGATAAAAAGGAACCCTAAAGATTGATCCCATAGTGGAACGTATCACCTTAGGATTAAACATATCTACACAGGAAGAATTTAATACTATTCCAGTTACTCCGGCCCCTTCTGCTGACCGAATAATCGTACCAAGATTACCTGGGTCTCTTATATCCTCTAGCAATAAAAGAAAAGGATTTTCAACCTTAAAAATTTCATCTAAAGTATAGGTAGGCTTCTTAACAATCCCCATTATTCCTTGTGGAGTTTTAGTTTCAGATATATCTTTAAAAACCGAGTCACTAATTACTTCATAATCTAAATCAGCAAAATAACCTTTATCCTCCAAAAGCTTTTCTGAATAAAATGTTTCTGAAGCATAGGTTTTAACCAAAAGCTTAGCTGCTTTTGCCTCATTAAACATACGTAATCCTTCTATTATAAAAACACCTTGCTCATCCCTAACTTTTGATTTCTTTTGAAGTAAATTAAGATTTTTGACCTGAGCATTACTTTTGCTGGTAATCACCGCTCTCACCTTCACAATTAGATTTCTTCCATCTTACTTAATTTTGCTGCTTGATCAGCGGCAATTAGGCTTCCAATAAGTTCATCTAAATCACCATCCATAACAGCATCAATCTGATGAACAGTAAGCTTGATTCTATGATCAGTAATTCTTCCTTGAGGGAAGTTATAGGTTCTAATCTTCTCTGAACGATCACCTGTACCAATCTGGCTCTTTCTTGCTTCTGCCTCAGCGCTTTGGGCCTTTTCCTGTTCCAGTTCGTATAGCTTTGAACGCAATATCTTAATTGCCTTATCCTTATTTTTTAGCTGGGACTTTTCATCCTGGCAGGAAATCACTATTCCAGTAGGGATATGGGTCAACCGTACTGCAGAGTCTGTAGTATTAACACTTTGCCCACCATTACCAGAAGAACGGAATACATCAATTCTACAATCATTCATATCAAGATCAACATCCACATCTTCTGCTTCAGGCATAATTGCAACTGTTGATGTGGAAGTATGAATACGGCCACCGGATTCAGTTACAGGTACTCTTTGCACTCTGTGAACTCCACTTTCATATTTAAGCTTAGAATAAGCCCCTTTACCATTAATCATAAATATAACTTCCTTAAATCCACCAATTCCATTCTCATTAAGGTTCATCATATCTACCTTCCAATGGTTTCTCTCTGCATAGCGGGCATACATACGATATAATTCTGCAGCAAATAATGCCGCCTCATCTCCACCGGCTCCACCTCGTATCTCAACAATAACGTTCTTGTCATCATTTGGATCCTTAGGAAGTAATAATATTCTAAGTTCGTCCTCTAACAGGGCTATTCTCTGCTTACAATCGTTTAACTCTTCCTTAGCCATTTCCAGAAGCTCTTCATCGCTCTCTTCACTTAACATTGTAAGACTATCATCCATGGCTGCCTTAGTTTCCTTGTATTCATTATACTTTTCAACAAGGGGAGCCATCTCAGATTGTTCAATCATTAGCTTACGATACCTGGCCTGATCATTAACAACATTGGGATCCATAAGCTCTTGTTCGATCTCTCGATATTTTATTAATAGATCCTCTAATTTATCAAACATATAGTAACCTTACCTTTCTTCACAAATTACAACCTTTGTGCCAAACACAATCTTACGATTGAAAAAACAAGAATTTTCAGTCGCACTATGGTCTTCTACCATACACGACTCGGTCCAAACCGCTTAAATCCTTTATAACTTTTATATCTTTAATCCCTACATCTTCTAATATCTTGGTAACAGCTAATCCCTGATCAAAACCTATCTCTAGGAAAATGTATCCCTCTGGTGCTAGATGGTCATTGATTTTGGCCCCAATCCTTTTGTAAAATAAAAGTCCATCTTCATCCCCATCCAATGCAATAATAGGTTCATGATCCTTAACCTCAACCATAAGCTTCTCAATATCCTTAGTGGGAATATATGGAGGATTNGATACGACAATATCATAGTGTCCTTCTATATTATTAAATAGGTCACTTTCTATAAACTCCACTTTTACTTTATGTTGTTCGGCATTTTTTAATGCAATCTTTAGAGCTTTTTCAGAAACATCTACCCCAACAGCCTTTTTTAAACTTCCTAGCTTAGCCAGACTAATTATAATGCATCCAGAACCAGTACACATATCAAGAACACTTTTACCCTCACATACCTTTAAGGCCTCCAATACTAAGTTCTCAGTATCCTGTCTTGGTATCAATACATCTGAAGATACGTGAAATTCTAATCCCANAAATTCCTGCACCCCAGTAATAAGCTGTAATGGTATGTGTAATCCTCTTTTCTTCAATAGTTCAATGTATGTTTTATGGTCCTTTTCAGGAACTATATCATTACTTCGAAGTAAATACTCTGCCCTATTTATCCTACAGACATGGGCAAGCAGATACCATGAATCTACATCGGCATCTGCTATATTGTGTTGCTTAAGATATTCTTTTCCATATAGTAGCATCTCACGATAAGTGCTCATTACTACCCCTTTATCTATAATCATCTTCTCTAATCAAGATACTTGTCCAACGCCTTAAGAATGTCATCATCGTCATCATCAAAGGAACTGGGCTTAGCTGGTTGAACAGGTTTTTTAATTTTTGCAGGAGACTCAGTTACTTCAGCTTCTTGACTAGCAAGCTTCTTACTAGACCTGCTTTTTGTCTTAGGAACAGGAGCTTCCTCTTCATCCTCTTCACTTGCTGCAAATTCAGCAGTGATTTCCTCCATCTCAAAGACTCCTTCTTTATTACTTGTCTCTGAATCTTCAACCAAAAATTCTTGCCAGTCAAATACAGCCTCAACTGATTTAATAGCAACCTCTATCATAGCATCATCAGGTTCCTTTGTTGTTAAAGCTTGCATCCACAAACCTGGCTTGCTCAAAATATTAAGTACTAGATTATCTTTTCTACCAGCTAGGCGAATAAATTCGTAGGATATTCCTGAAATCACAGGAATCAAAAGAACTCTGGTTAATATTCTCCATGCCAGATTCCCAGTTGGTATAAATATAAATACGAATAAGCTTATTACCATAACAAAAAGCATAAAGCTTGTTCCACATCTTTTATTTTCCTTNGATTGCCATCTTACATTCTCTANTGTAAGCTCGAATCCATTTTCAATACAATTTATAGTCTTATGCTCTGCACCATGATACATGAATACTCTCTTTATATCCTTCATCTGGGAAGCAGCCGTTACATACCCTATAAAAATAACTAGACGAATTATACTTTCAAGTAAGGTGAGAACATAATGATGAGTAATTAATTTTGCGAAAATGCCAGAAATCAATACAGGAAGTACCATAAACAATGCAACGGATAATCCTATGGATAGTATTACTGCTAATGCCATTAAAAGAGCATTGGATTTCTGGGAATCCAGTTCAATTTCTTCTACTACATCTGTTTGGGTAGCTTGCTTTTTATTCTTTACCTTGTCAGATGATTGCTTCTTTTGATTTTTTACCTTTTTCCCACCCTTATCCTCTTCTTCGTCATCGAAGAAGCTGGCTGAAAAGTTTAAAACCTTTATACCTATAAGTAANGAATCGATAAAGACTAGCATTCCACGAAAAACAGGAAGCTTAAATAATTTTACTTTGTCGGAAAAATTCTTATGTGTGCTTTTACTTACTACAATTTCATTATTAGGCTTGCGTACTGCAACGGCGTAATCATTCTGATTCTTCATCATGACGCCTTCCATAACAGCCATGCCCCCAACACCTGATGGTTTCATCTTAGCACCCGGACCTTTCTTCATGTTTTTTCTTACCCGAATCACCTGTATTAATCAAGATGAATGGCAAACCAATTCACTTGTTTAAATAAAATATATTATTTAAAAATAGGCTGAGGAACTGAACCTCAACCTATTTTTTTGACCTTATTATTTACTCTCAAAATATTATTTATCCTGAGCAAGACCGTATCTACGGTTGAATTTCTCAATAGCACCACGTGCAGCTGCTGCTTTCTGCTGTCCTGTATAGAATGAATGACAATTGGAGCATATTTCAACATGGATATCCTGCTTAGTGGATCCTGTTACAAATTCATTACCACAGTTGCATGTAACTGTTGCCTGGTAATAGTTTGGATGGATTCCCTCTTTCATGTTTTCACCTCTTTGTTATCAAATAAAAATATTGGCTTATATCAATTTCCAATTTTTAAACAGTGCTATTATTATAGCATAGCTTATACACCATTGCAATACCTAAAAAACAATTTTAGTTCTGCGTATTGTATCAATAAATTCTGCATTAGTCTTAGTTCTAAGGAACATCTCTATGATTCTCTCCGTGGCTTCCTCGGATTTTAAGCTACTCATAGCCTTTCTCATAAGATAGGTCGCTTCAATTTCAGGTTGAGACAAGATAAGATCCTCTCTTCTTGTACTAGATTTTGCCAAGTCAATAGCAGGGAAAATTCGTTTTTCTGATAAACCTCGATCGAGGGTCAGCTCCATATTACCAGTTCCTTTAAACTCCTCAAAAACAACATCGTCCATCCTACTACCTGTGTCAACTAAGGCTGTGGCAAGAATAGTCAAGCTTCCACCCTCACGCATATTTCTTGCAGCACCAAAAAACTTCTTTGGCATATGAAGTGCTGCAGGATCCAAACCACCGGATAGGGTTCTACCACTAGGCTGAACTGTAAGGTTATAAGCCCTAGCAAGCCTTGTTATACTGTCTAAAAGAATAATAACATCTTGTTTATGTTCAACTAGTCTCTTGGCTCTTTCAATAACCATCTCAGATACACGCTTATGATTCTCAGGAAGCTCATCAAATGTCGAATAGATAACCTCCACATTATTACCTTCTATGGATTCCTTAATATCAGTTACTTCCTCTGGTCTTTCATCAATAAGTAATATAATTAATTTCATATTTGAATGATTTCTAAGGACTGCTTTGGCAATTTGCTTGAGCAAGGTTGTCTTTCCTGCTTTAGGCTGAGATACAATCATACCTCTTTGACCCATACCAATAGGTGAAATCAAATCAACCATTCTCATTGCCACACCACTACCAGGTGTTTCTAGATGGATTCTCTCATTTGGAAATATTGGTGTTAGATCTTCAAATCTCTTACGACGTTGAGCCTCTGCTGGATTAAATCCATTAACAGATTTAATATAGAGCAATGCACTAAATTTTTCATTTTGATTTCTTACCCTTGTGTTACCAGATACAATATCCCCAGTCTTAAGGTTGAACTTGCGTATCTGAGCCGGAGACACATACACATCATTTTCACCAGGAAGATAATTATCACATCGAATAAAACCATATCCATCAGGTAATATTTCCAAAATTCCTTCCTTTGTCTCACCACTATCTAACCGTTCAATTTCACCATTATGGGAGGATCGCTTTCTATCCTGTCTTTCACTACCGATCCTTTGATCTAGTTGATCATTCTCATAATTTCCATTATCATGGCTATGGCCATCCTGCTGATCATTTTCAGTATTCTTATAATGTTTTTCTTGTCTGTGATTATTCTCTGATTTATGATCTTTAATTGCTTGAATTAGATCACCTTTTTTTAATGCTGTAAAACTTTTTAGTCCCATGTCTCTTGCTAACTCTCTCAATTGAACCAGAGTCATAGAATCATATTGTTTATCCATTTATTCAACTCCTTTGATCAAAATTTGGATTGGTTTAGAGAAATAAGGATAGATTATATTTAGAAATATCTGTTATAGACATTATACATGTACTGTTTATTTTATATATTATATACCATTGAGGATAGAAAAGAAAGTATTTTCTTATAAGCTATAACTCCTAGCTTGTATTTCATATCCCAAGTCCTTTTCCATCAATTGCGAAATATGTCACAATATGGTATCATATCATTGTGAATACTATATTAACATGATAAGGAGTATGTTTCTTATGAGAAAATTAAGGTTTAAATGTATGGTTATGGTCGGTGCCATTATATTATTTATAATGATTGGTTTTAATAGCACAGCGGATTATGCAGAGGCTTCTGACAAGTTAAAAACGCCAAAAAACTTTACAGGAACAACAAAGCTTACAGAAGAATATGAAACGGTCTTGACAATTACTTGGGATAAAGTTTCCAATGCAGATGGCTATGAAGTATATTACCGCTCCAATATACCAGGGGAGGATACTTGGGATTCCTGGTATTTAGTTACAAAAACGAAGAAAAGAAAAGCCCAAGGTAGTATTATAGATGGTCAATTCCAAATGAGAGTTAGAGCCTACAAAGATTCTAAATACAGCGATTTCACGGATGTTATTACTATTATGGGTGGTACTGGTATCATTGATAATCCTACCATTAAATTAAGTAATTCAAAAAAGACGATTCGTGTAGGAAAGAAATTGAATTTAGAGCTTATTGATGCAACCGATGAGGTAACCTGGAAATCAAGTGATAAAAAAATCGCAAGTGTCTCTAAAAAGGGAGTAGTAAAAGGATTAAAAAAAGGTACTGTCACGATTACCGCTACCCATCAAGGTAATAAATACAAATGTAAAATAACTGTAAAAAGTGTTTCTAAAAATAAACTTGCTAAAAATGCCTATAAGGATTTTATAGTCAACAAATTAAAGAAAAACAAAGATTACTACAATTATTACTATGCATTAGATGACGTGACTGGTGATGGTATTCCAGAATTATTTATTGGCACTTCAGAATCTTATAAGGGTTCCTATTCTGAACAATATTTTCTTTATACATATGAAGATGGGAAGGTCAAAACCCTTTTTAGCCT
>JGI24710J26742_10000788_pt1 | contig 29773 bp, 27 predicted proteins | sample BioPla2DNA2_FD_26742 | JGI IMG/M metagenome (IMG submission 26742)
GCGCTGCTCTAGGTTCCACGCGGTTTCTCCATGCCTGACGAAAATGACGGTGGTGATCACTGCCCCGCCTCCCTTAAGCCTTCTTTATGCCGCTGGGTTTTTCCTCCCCAGAGCGAGCCCACTGCTCCTTGAGATAAAGTATACAGGAATTCCTGTTCCGTTCCTAGCATCTCCATGAAAAACAGCGTCTCTGCTCAAGGTTGAGCAGCAACGCTGCGCTTCGGCGTCGATCGTCGGTAATCTAGCGTCCCCGCGTTAACGTCCTCAGAGCAGAATCAGCGCGCTCAGGGAGATCAAGAAGATGGCTCCCAAAAGCGCCATTGCCCAGGAGCTGGACATGATCATCCCCTGGGTGATCAGCCACAAGATCACCACTTCCACCAGCATCAAGACCGCCACCAGTACCCTGGCCAGGTGTGGCTGCCTGCTGGTTTTGGGCATTGCCGGGTTTACATTGTGGGCATCACTGGTGAGTACGATGAAGACGGGCAGGCCCAAGGCCACCGGGAACCCCAGGTTGTTGTAGAAGACGATGAAGAAGAGATTAGGAATCCACATCTTCAGCCAGACATCAAGTCCACAGGCGAGGAAAATGGCCACTGTGAGCGAGGAAAGGGCGCTGATCCCTAGGTAAATGAAGATGTTCAACCCCGATTTTACATTGGGTTTCTCGCCCTTCTTCAACGTGTGCCAGAGCTTGTAGGGCAGGTAGGCGGCGATGAAGTTGGCCCAAAACCCCAAGAAGGAGGCTTTAGAAAAGGTGCCAAACAGATCGGCGATCAAATTGCCCAAGGCACATCCCCAGGCCCCTGCCGGACCCATGAGCAGGCCAACAACCACCGGAACCGCATTCACCGGCCTCACTTCGGTCAACCCTTCCACCAGGACCATCACTTTGAAGGGCACGGCCATGCCCACAAAGATCACTGTGCAGAGACCGATCTGCAGTAGGGTTTGCTTCTGCTTGAAAGGATAGAGGATCTCCCTCATTGCACCGCCACCTCTTTTCCTCCCTTGCCGCCGGGCTTGAGACTAAGCAAATCTGGTTTGTCCAGGAAGCTGGTGCCAGCGCAGATGGCGCCCACCACGATGAGGATGCCGCCGATCAGCTTAGCCAGGGTGAAGCTTTCTGTCTGCCCGAAGGTGTCAGGGATCATCAAAGCCAACGCCATGGTCACCACAGGCTCCGTGGAAGCAATCACGGTTACGCTGATGGGGTTGGCGTAGCGCTGTCCATACATGAGCATGATGTAGGCATAGGCCCGGGCAAAAAAGGCGAGCAGGAAAATGCTGGCCAGCATTTCATTGGTGTACGTGAGGGCAGAAAACGTGCGGGGATCCTCCAGGCACCACAACAGGAAGGCAATCACTCCCACCCACAGCATCTGGCCGATTCCTAGCAGCAGGGGATCGTCGTTTTTTGTGAAGTTGTCCACCACAATGACGTAGACGGCCATGAAAATGCAGGCCGCCACCATGTACAAAACGCCGGGTTCCAGCGGTGCCCCTCGATGCACGCCGCTGGTGAGAACCAGGCCGGCCAGGATGAATGGTATGCCCAGCATGTTGTTTTTGGTAGGCTTTTTCTTGAGCGGCAGCAGAAAGAGAGGTACAAAGACGATACTCAAGCTGGCCACAAAACTGGCGGTGGAAGCAGGGATTCTGGACACTCCCAAGCGCTCAAAAACCAAGTTGAAGCAGACGATGGCTGCCAGAACCGCGCTGCGCAGCAGAACTCGCCCTTTCAGCTCCCTTAGTTTGGTGAAAAACACGATGGCCAAAATGACAAAAGCCAGCCCCGAGGTCATGGTCATGTAAGCAAAAGGCGACAAATCTGCTGGCAGATTCTTGACAAAGATGTAAGACGACGCCCAGCACAAGGTGATAGAAAACAACACGATATTTGACTCAGCGCGGGTCATGCACCCACCTCCCCAGATCAACTCACTGGATCTGCCTGGCTGCGAACTCGTAAAACAGCCCCTTTTTGGCCATGAGTTCCTCGAAGCTACCCTCTTCCACAATGCTCCCCTTGTCCAAAACAAGGATGCGGTCACAGTCTCGTACTGTGGACAGCCTGTGGGCAATGACAATTCTGGTGCACTGCAGAGTGGCAAGGCTGCGTATTACCTGCTCTTGGGTGATGTTGTCCAGTGCTGAGGTTGCTTCGTCGAACAGCAGAATGCTTGGTTTGGAGATGATGGCCCGGGCGATGACGATCCTTTGCTTCTGGCCGCCGGATAGCCCTCCCCCGCCTTCACTAACCAATGTATGCATGCCCATGGGCATGGCCCTGATGTCTTCGTCCACTCCTGCCAAACGCGCCGCTTCCCAAGCATCCTCCAAGGTGCTCCACGGTGCGCTGATCGCAATATTGGCATAGATGCTCCCGGGGAACAGGCGGCTGTCNTGGAGATCCACTCCGATACATTGGCGCACGCTGCGCACATCCAAGGCCTGCAGATCGTAACCGTCGTAATAGATGGCTCCCGAATGGGGCGTTTCAAAGCCGAGCAGCAGGCGCATGAGCGTGGATTTTCCGCTGCCCGATTTGCCTACTATGGCCAGGTACTCACCGGGTTTCACCTGAAAACTCACGCTATCCAGAACCCAGGGTCCGTCTTCCGCATACCTAAAGGAAACATTGGAAACCTCGATGGCTCCAGATAGGGAAGTTACCTGTTTCTTGGTCTCATCGAACTCTGGCACGGCCTCCAAAATGGGACGCACCATTTCTAGATAGGGCTTGATATTGGCCAGGCTGACGGCTGCTGAACCCAGGGACAAAAGGGCTCCGCTCACCGTGGCGTAGGCTACGTTAAAGGCAATGTAGTCTGAAGGGGCAACTCCCCGGCTTCCGGCCACATAGTACAGCATGATCGTGCCGCCTAACATAATCAGGCCTGAGATGGCATTACTCAAGGGCAGGAGGAGCGGCGGGTTATACCTCAGCCTGCCCATATCTTTGTATTTCCCCGCCCACTTGGCAAAGGCGCGGCGCTCTGCGCCGGCCAGCTTGATCTTCTGGATGCCGCTCAAAAGGCCAAACACCATACCATCAAGCTTGGCCNCTAGTTCCATGAGCTGGCGGCTGTACTTCTGCCTCACCGGGCCGGTGATGATAGTCACGCCCAGGAGGGCAATAATGAAGAGCAGCGCAGGGCCAACCAAGACAGGGGCGAAACCCGCCATCTGGAAGATGTAGATGAATGAAAAGAGAGCACCTAGAAAGCTTGTAAGCACCGTATCGGAGAGCATTTCGGTGAGGGTGTTGATACTCATGGCCCGCCTGGAAATCTCCCCTGCGGAGTAGTTCTTGAAAAAGGAAACGGGCAGTGTGAACAGCCTGGCGAAGGCCGCACCCTGCACAGAATGGTTAATCTTGTCACGCAGGCGCATGAGTACCAAGGTGCGCGTCATGGCAAAGAGGGATGAGCCAACGGTGACACCGATGAGCAGGGCGCCCACGGGCAGCAGGTCGCCCTTGGTGCCACTGGGTATCACACTGTCGAAGATCTGCTTGTTCATGTACGGTGTGAACATGCCCAAGAGACTCACCAATAGGCTGATCACCAGCACCGAAATTATGTCGGCCGCGCTTAACGAACGGAAGATAAAGGCCACCAGGTCCAGCACAGTGAGTTTCTTCCCGGGCAGGGCTCGGTAAAAGCAAAAAGCTTCCCGGGCCAGTAAGGACGCGGTTTTGCTGTTGACCCGCACCTTTTTGCCTTGGGCGGGATCAAAAAATGTATAGCCCCAGGTTCCAGGGAGAATTGCCACCACGTCGCCGTTTTTGGTGCTGCCGAGCAGGGGGCCCATGGTACTCTGCCACCACTTCCCCTTCAGCTCCACCCTGCGGCGCATCACACCGGTGGGGCGCAGCATGTAATCTAGGCGCAGCTCCACTTCCTGCAGCTCGTCCGGGACATCTGGAACCCGCAGAGAAAGCGCGGAGAAAATGGACTCCAGTGCACTTTGGAGCTGTACTTCCCGCTCATCGGCCATCCCTCCTGCCTTTTGCGCACCAATGATGGACAGCAGATCGGAGAAGGCGTCGGCCATGGCTTTGCGATCATAATCGAGGCGCTTTTGCAGCTGCGAATCGAATGACACCTGGATCACCCCAGAAGCCTTAGGTGCTCACTAAGGCGCTGTATTTACCACCAAGCTCCACCAGTTCCCCATGGGTTCCCCGCTCTACTACACGTCCCTTGTCCAGCACAATAATCTCATCGCAATCCCTGATAGTGGAGAGGCGGTGCGCGATGATTATCAACGAAATCCCTTTCGCTGTCACCGCTTCCATGATCAGCTGCTCCGTCTTGGTATCCAGAGCACTGGTCGCTTCATCCAAGATCAGGATGGTGGGCTGTTGCGCTAGGGCCCGGGCGATTTCCAGTCGCTGTCGCTGCCCCCCAGAGAAGTTCTTGCCCCCTTCCCTGATAATGTGGGCATAGCCGCCGGCTCGTCCCATGATATCCTCGTGAATTTGGGCATCCTTGCACGCCTGGATTACGGTGGCCTCATCAATGGACTTGTCCCACATGGCCAGATTGTCGAAGATGGTGTCCTCAAAAAGGGCGATCTCCTGATCCACCACCGCGATGGAAGCGGTGAGGATTCGCCGGGGGATTTGCTCCCGCGGCACCCGATCAAACAGGATCTGTCCCGACCAGGGCTTGTACAAACCGGCGATGAGTTTACCCAAAGTGGACTTGCCGCTGCCTGAGGCACCTACGAAGGCAACGCTGCCGCCTGGCTTGATGGTGAGGGAAAAGTCTTCGATGAGGGGTGGAGCAGTCTTGTTGTAACCAAAGGTGATGTTCCTCAGCTCCACCTCGCCCTTGAGTTTCTCGGGGGGACGCTCGAAGAGGGGGTCTGCGTCTTCCACATCGGGTTCATAGTTGAACACGTCTTCGACGCGCTCCATCTGGGAGCGCATTTCAATGAACGTTTGGGAGACTCCCACCAGCTGGTCAACGGGTCCCAGGAAAGAGGCNGTAAAGCCCTGAAAGGCCAGGAGCATACCGATGGTAAAGGCCCCATCCAGGATCAGATACACTCCGAGCATGAGAATGACAATGTTGGAACCCTGCTGCAGTAGGGGTGGAATGAGGCTGTAGAACTGGTTGGCCCGGTTAAAGTCCACCAAGGCATTGCTGTATTTGGCGAAATACCCTGCCCAGCGCTGGAAGTAGCTGGCTTCCGCCCCAGACGCCTTGATGGTCTCAATCATCTCAAAGCCCGACATGGTTGCGCCAGCGAGCTTACCTCCATCACGCATGGCCACGCGACTCATGTCCACGCGCTTGCGGGAGACTAAGCGCATGGCCACTAAATTCAGGACCGCCGCCGCTACACCCACCGCCGCCAGCACCACGTTGTATCTGATCATGAGCACTAAGTAGGCCACCAGTAAGATGAGATTGAGGAAAATCGGCGCTAAGCGGCCGATGAGCGATGAAGCGATCTGTTCGTTGCTGGCCTGGCGCGAGGCGATGTCGCCTATGAAGCGCTGGGCAAAGAAGTTCACCGGCAGCCGCAGCAGGTGCCACATGAAGGAGGCATTGGCCTCCACAGCCAGCCCGCCTTCGATCTTCAGCCAGTAGATGCTCTGGATCGCGGTGACCACAAACTGAAAGATCAAGGTGATGGCCATGGCCCCCAAAAGCGGCGCTAACCATTCGGGGTTGCCTCCCGAAAGGACATGATCCATAAAGATGCGGGAGAAAATGGGCGTAAGCAGCTGAACTCCCGTGAGCAGTACGCCTGTTAAGATCACAAAGGCGAAGGCGGCAGCCGTACCCCGCAGGCGTTTCTTGGCAAACTCCCAAACGCTTTTGGGCTTGCCTGATGGAACGAAATCGGGTGTCTTTTCAAAGGTGAGGACAATACCTGTGAAGGACTCGTCTAACTCCTGGAGAGTCACTTCTATGCGTCCCCGGGCAGGATCGTTCAACACTGCCCTGCCCCTCTTGAAGCCGCAGAGGACCACGAAGTGGTTGAAGTTCCAATGGATGATGGCCGGCAGCGGGAGTTCACGCAGGGCTTCAGGCTCCTTGCGGTAGCCTTGGGCCTTAAGCCCATGGGTCCTGGCCACCGTCAGCAGACTGCTGGCTTTGCTGCCGTCACGGGAGACTCCGCATTCTTCCCGCACCTGTTCCAGGGGCAGCCACTTACCATGGTAGGCCAAAACCATGCAGAGGCAAGCTGCTCCGCATTCTACGGCCTCCATTTGCATGATTGTGGGGACTTTCGCTACTTTCGCCATGGTCCTCTCCTCTGATCAAAACACCAGTTGGAAGGGCTTATAGTTCTCGATCACGATCTGCAGGCGGCAATAGGTTCCCAGAGACAGGGGCAGACCTTTCCCCTTGTCATTGGACCACTTGACTCCATTCGGCGAGTCGGGATCAACGGCAAGGGTTATCCTCACTTCCACGCTGTTCTCGCGGGGAAACAGTCTTTGGGCATACTGAATATTGCCTACAGCTGCCAACACATCTTCTTCAGATACGGGATAGGACCCGACTCCGGTGATGTGTCCGTAGATGAACCCATATTCCTCGCGGGGGGCGAACTCGGGAGATACCTGCACCTCCATGCCCTCCTTCAGCTTCTGCGCCGCCGAGGTGGGTACATAGGCTATGACCTGCTGCTTATCTGCGTACTTCTCTAACTTGACGATGGTGGCGATCACTTCCGTGGCCGATACGGTCTCGTCCGTTCTCCTGGCAGAAAGAACAATCCCGGAGACAGGCGATAGGACCAAAGACTTGCTTTCGTACTCAGCCATGAGGGCGGAGATGAGCCCCTCATCCGGCTCTGGAGTGCTTCTGGCTTCGTTGATCCTGCGGATCAGATCCTCTTGGGGAATGACCGCGAGAATCTGGCCAGCTTCCACGTAGTCCCCCACTTTCACTCGCATGTTGGTGATCCTGCCGCCCGCTGCCGGGACGACTTGAGCGACCCCATGCTGAGGAAAGATAATCCCGGTGGCGTGGACAGTGTCGGGTATGTTTCCGTAAACAGCCCAGAAACCCACTGCTAATAAGAGCACTAAACAAGCCAGAAGTACACTCCACACTCCGGGATTGGTTATCTTCACATATTCATTCAGCTGCTCTGGAGAGGAAATCCTTTCCAGAGCCGTCTTGCGAAAGAGGTTCGATGACATGCTGGGGTTCCTCCTTGAACAAAAGGCGGCTGACCCCCCCGCCCGCATAATTCCATTTATTGCAATAATAATACAATAGAACGAAAGGGAGGGCAAGTCCACTCTACTGGGTCTGGGTTACCTTCCAGGTTACCTTTCCGTATCTTCCTCCTCCCCCCGGCTGGATATGAAAGCGGCCCTCCCTAAACTTACGGATGCAGGAGGCAGTCTGCTCCCCCGCGGCCCGGCTGATCTCGTCCAGGGAAGCGTGGTAGAGAATCTCCAGCTCCGTGCCCACTTCCCTTAACAGTTTGCCGTATGTGATTGGGCCCACACCAGGCAGCATGGCTAGGGGAATATGCACCTGGTAAGGGGGTTTCCGGGGGGCTTGTCCCCGGCAGTCGGCGATTTCCCGCACCCGATCCCATACGCCCGTGATCATCTTTCTCCCACACTGGGGACACGCCAATACGGCGTCGTCTCCCGCAGCCAAAAGCATGCAGTGGGAGCAGAAACTCCGGTAGTATTTGCCAAGGCGCGGATCCATGCCGTGTACTGCCGCAACTCCCTTCCCCCCGTTCATCAATGCATCCCGCCAAGCACGGAAAGAGATGTTGGGAAGATCATAGGCGGTGAACTCCCGGGCGATGGTCCCTGGGCTGTGGGCATCTGAATTGGCCAGATAGGCCTGGCGGTGGGTGTCGGAAATGCCCAGGGCCATGGAGGTGTCGGCACTGAGCCCCAGCTCCAAACCGACAATCAGTTCAGGGTTTCTAAACATTTCACCGAGCCTGCGCACACAGCTGCCGTATACTCCTTTGTGGGGCGTAAAGGCATGGGCGGCCACCGCCACTCCCCCGCAGGTCAGCACTGCCTGCAGCCAGGAATCTGCGTCCATTTTCAAGCGCTGCGTGGACAGATGGGAGTTGGTCACAGCGGGCCAGATCAAGGAGGTATACTCCTGTACCGCTTGCAAACTGGGGAAGAAGCCTAGGAAGTGGGCTGCTCTTCCCTGCCCGCAGGCAATTTCCACTTCGCTGCCCAGGAATATTGTCACTTTACCCCAGCGGTATCCGCCATCGGGGATGGGCTGCAGAATTTGGGTGTTCGCCAAAGCCCAGAGCTCTTCCAGTATGCCCCTGCAGGCTGCATCCACTATGCCCACGAGCCGAAGGCCCTTTTGCTCTGCGGCTCTGATGATGTTTTCCAAGGTAAGGGCAGGTGAGGCGGTGATCTTCACCGCTTTTCCTTCCTTCGTGCGGCCAATGTGGATGTGCAAATCGCCGTATACTAGCGCCACTATACTCGCCCCTCCCTTAACCTGGACAACAACAGCGCGGCCGCGGCCACGCCATGAAAGAACAGGGGATCCTCCTTTGGTCCCCTGCCCATTGTGGAAAAGGGAAGATCGGCTGCAAGGAGCTGTTCATAGGCCTCTCCCGTTTCCTCCCAGACAATGCGGTGCCGGAGCCCCTTAAGCTGCTCCGTCCAGTTGGACAGCTGCTGAAAAGAGGTGGGCAGAGGGAGCCAGACTGGTGCTTGGACCACCCTCCTGAACACCGTTTGTGTGTGATGGCTTAAGCCTAGGTGCCTGCTTCTAGATTCGCTTTCGCTTAGGCGGGGTATGGCCACGGGGATCCCCTGCAGCTGCAGCACCGCGTTGAGGAAAATGCCTTGTTCCATGGCAGTTGTGCCCCAGGTGGTTCCCGTACCTACCACGCCTGGTCCCATGAGCACCACGGCCAGATCGGCCTGGACTACGTGCTTGGCGGCCAAGAGAGCGCTATAGATGTTCACCGCTTCCAGATCGCCTCCAAAGGCATGACCAAAGGTGATCGTCGCAGCCAATAGGCCCTCCTGCTTGAGGGCGGTGACGGTCTGACTGAAACCTAGGGGCAGGGCTGCTCCATCGCTCATCAGGTACACTAAGCGCCGGCCAGGAGCGTAGTGGGCAGTGAGCCAGGCCAAGGGGCCAAGCATACTGTGGAGGCTGCCCACCGCCACGGGCAGGCCGTGCAGCGAATCGGCCTGCGCCATGATCTCATGGTGGGGGCTGGCCTCTTCCTCCACGGACAGTACTCGCCCCTGCAAAGGCGTGTAGCGGAGCTTCATGATATGTCCCCGCTGAGCAGAAAGACTACGTTCCCGCCCGTCCACGGCGAGAACGTAGTGCCATCCTCCTGTGCCCAGCCGCAGGTTAACTGCGGTCGTATTCAGCAATACTCGATCGCCAGGCCGGCAGTACCCCGTAAACGCGGGGTAGCAGATGGCCTTGGCTTCGTGGGGTCCAATCAGCACCAAGAGCTCCTGGCGCCCAGGGAAATCATTGGCTGCTTGTACCAAACCCCACTGGGTAGAGCACTCCATACCTCAGCCTCCTAACGGATCTGCTATTGGTATGCCCTACCCCGCTCAAAAGCTTGCATGTTCAGTGGAATGAGGTGGTGATGGCGCTCGGAGATCACTGACTGCAGCGCCTGTTCAATGCTTTCCTTCTTCACCAGGCCGGTGGCTTCAACGAAGGCACCCAGCATAACCATGTTGGCGACCCGGGTGTTGCCTAGCTCGTCTGCGACTTCATTGGCCGGGACGGCTATGGTCCGGATGTCTTCCCGGGCAGACTGTTTGGGAACTAAAGATGAGTTGTACAAAAGCAGGCCGCCCGGCTTAACAGTGGGTTCGAAGCGATCAAAGGAGGGGCCATTCATCACCATGGCCACCGTAGGCTTGGTCACCAGGGGGGAGCCCACCTCGCCGCTGGTCACCACAACGGAGCAGTTGCAGGTTCCCCCGCGCTGCTCCGGGCCGTAGGACGGCAGCCAGGAGACGTTCTTATCTTCAATCATGCCGGCATAGGTAATCAATTGGCCCAGGACCAGAACGCCCTGGCCTCCGAAACCAGCCACTATAATCTCAGCCATATTACTCATCCTCCTCTGCCGTGATGTCTTTGTACACGCCAAGGGGATAATAGGGAATCATGTTCTCCTCCAGCCACTTCATGGCATTCACGGGGGTCATACCCCAGTTAACGGAACAGGTGGAGAGCACTTCCACCAAAGCAAAGCCCTTTTTCTGCTGCTGCATCTCAAAGGCTTTCTTGATAGCCCGGCCCGCCTGTAGGATGTGACGGGGAGTGTGGCTGGATACCCTGGCCAGATAGGCAGGCCCTTCCAGGGTGGCCAAAAGCTCGCAGATGCGAATCGGATGACCGGTCTCGCTGGCGCTGCGGCCCCTAGGTGAGGTGGCAGTAACTTGCCCGATGAGGGTAGTTGGGGCCATCTGGCCGCTGGTCATGCCGTAGATGGCGTTGTTGATGAAAATGACGGTGATGTTCTCTCCCCGGGCTGCGGCGTGGACTATTTCCGCCATGCCGATGGAAGCTAGATCGCCATCTCCCTGGTAGGTGAAGACGATCCGGTCTTCGGGAAGCACCCGCTTGATGCCGGTGGCCACCGCGGGTGCACGTCCATGGGCAGCCTGCTGCATGTCGCAGTTGAAGTAATCGTAAGCAAAGACGGAACAGCCCACACTGGCGATGCCGATGGTCTGCTCGCGAATCCCCAAAGCATCAATGGCTTCAGCCACCAGACGGTGGATAATCCCATGGGTGCAACCTGGACAGTAGTGCAGCTGGGCATCGGTCATGGCTTCCGGTTTCTGAAAGACTGTTTTCACTGGCTGACCCTCCCTTCCGCTAGCTCACGAATCTTGGCCAAGACTTCCTCAGGGGTGGGCACCATGCCGCCCAGGCGCCTGCAGAGGTAAACGGGGCTCTGTCCTTCCACAGCTAGGCGCACATCTTCGATCATCTGGCCTGCACTCATCTCCACCGCTAAGAATTTCTTCTCCGGTCCAGCCAGGTCCTTAAGTCTCCGTTCCGGGAAGGGGAAGAGAGTTATGGGCCTGAACAAGCCCACCTTTATTCCTTCCTGCCTGGCCTGCTCCATGGCGGAACGGGCAATGCGGGCCGATGTCCCGTAGCCCACCAAGATGATCTCCGCATCTTCCGTCCCTTCTTCCTGCCAGCGCACCTCTTCCTCCTTGATCCGCTCGTACTTCTCCAAGAGCCTTTCAACTTTCTTTTCCAGCGATTCAGCAATGATATCTAAGGTGTTGACTACATTGGGCTTGCGGTTCACCGCTCCCGTTGTTGCCCACGGTTTCTCCACCTGCAGGGGCTCAAAGGTGTCCGGGAAATCCACAGGCTCCATCATCTGGCCCAAAATCCCATCACTGAGGATCATGACCGGATTCCGCCATTTATCCGCTAGATCAAAGCCCAGAGCTGTAAGATCGGCCATTTCCTGTACGCTGCCTGGTGCCAGCACGATCAGCCGATAGTCGCCGTGTCCCCCGCCCTTCACCGCCTGGAAATAATCACCTTGGCTCGGCTGGATGCCGCCGAGGCCCGGCCCGCAGCGCACCACGTTCACAATCACGCAGGGTAGCTCCGCCGCAGCGATGTAAGAAATCCCTTCCTGCTTCAGGCTGATGCCGGGGCTGGAAGATGAAGTCATGACGCGGGCACCTGCGCCGGCAGCACCGTAGACCATGTTGATGGCGGACACTTCGCTTTCTGCCTGCAGGTATACCCCTCCCCGCAGGGGCAGTTGATCTGCCATGTAGCCAGGTATCTCGTTCTGGGGTGTGATGGGATAACCGAAAAAGGCTTTGCAGCCTGCCCGAATGGCAGCCTCGGCCAGCGCCTCATTGCCTTTCATTAACACTTTGGCCACGGGATCACTTCCTTTCAGGAATGTCACGTTTGATAGTCAGCACTAGATCAGGACATATGACACCACAGAGAGTACACCCTGTGCACTTCTCAGGTTGATAGACCTCCACAGGGTGATAGCCCCTGGAATTGATGGATTTGCTCAAGCGCAGCACCTCATGGGGACAGGCGGTTACGCACAAGCTGCAGGCTTTGCAGCGCTCTTCGTTGACAAGAACTTGACCGCGCACCGAATCACCTCCTTCCACGGATGTTCAAAGGGCATTGAAATAGCGGATTAGGATTTGTTGGGCGCATATTCTTTGGCACTTGCTTCTCCAAGGAGAACCTGGAGAGCTCCCAAGGCTAAGGCCTCCAGTTCGTTCTCACCAGGAAGGACCAGCAGTGGAGCAACAAACTCAACCCTGGGCCGAATCTCCTCAACCAGCTCAGGCGAGTGGGCCAGTCCGCCAGTGAGGACGATCTGGTCGACTATACCGCAGAGAACCGTACTGATCCTCCCGATTTCCTTAGCGATCTGATAAGCCATGGCCTGGAAGTAGAATTGGGCCTGCTCATCGCCTTGCTGCATGCGGGCTACGATCTCCCTGCTGTCATTGGTGCCTAGATGGGCCACCAAGCCCGAACGCCCCACGAACTCTTTCATCAGTTCAACCTTGGTACAGCCGTGCTCAAAGAAGTAATTCACCAATGCATGCGTGGGCAGCGAACCCACTCGTTCAGGGGAAAAGGGCCCTTCCCCCGAAAGGGCGTTGTTCACATCCACCACCCTGCCCTTCCTGTGGGCTCCCACAGAAATGCCGCCTCCTAGATGGGCCACAATGAGGTTGAGCTCCTCGTAAGGCTTCCCCAGCAGGGCGGCTGCCTTTCTGCCGTTGGCCCGCTGGTTCAGGGCGTGGAAGATGGAGATACGCTCCAGGCTTGGGTGGCCGCTGATCCTGGCCACGGGTTCTAGTTCATCCACCACCACCGGGTCCACAATAAAGCCGGGAATGCTCAGACGCTTGCTCAAATCATAGGCGATGAGGCCGGCGAGGTTGGAGGCGTGTTTGCCATAGCGCCCCTGGGCCATGTCCTGCACCATCAGCTCATTGATGCGGTAAGTACCTCCCGGTATGGGGGCCAGCAGGCCGCCTCGGGCCACGATGGCCGTCAGCGAGCTCAGCTCAACCCCTTCCGCCTCCAACCATTCCACGATGACTTGCTCGCGGAACTCCTTTTGATCCACGATGTCGGAAAAGCGAGCCAGATCCTGGTTGGAATGGTGCAGGCTGGTGGTGCGGATTTGAACCTCGTTGCGGTAGATGGCAAGTTTAGTGCTTGTGGAACCGGGATTGACTACTAGAATCAAATGCTCCATATTTCTCCTCCCTAGTGGGTCTCCAGGGCCAGGCAGGCCACCGCGATGGAGTTGAGTTTGGAAGCGCTGCTGTCCGCCCGCGAGGTGAGGACAATGGGGCATTTAGCGCCCGTAATCACCCCGGCCACGGAAAACCCGCCCACATAGACCATGGATTTGTAGAGGATGTTGCCTGCGGTGATCTCGGGAACCAGGAAGATATCTGCCTGGCCGGCCACGGGACTATTGATGCCCTTCTGCGCCGCCGCTTCCTTGGAATAGGCGTTATCGAAGGCCAGGGGGCCGTCTACGATGGCAGGTTTGGAAAACTGCTTGCGGTATCCCATAAGGGTCAAAGCCGCCGCATCTAGGGTGTCCTGCATCTGGGGGTTCACCGTTTCCACCGAGGCCAGTACAGCCACCTTGGGATTGGCCAGGCCGATGGACCAGGCAAACTGAATGGCATTATCCAGAATCTGGGCCTTTTGCGTGAGATCGGGCTTGATGTTCATGGCCGCATCGGTGAGCAAAACCAGCCGTTTAGTGGGCAGTTCCACAATGGTGATGTGACTGAGCAGTGTTGCCTGGCGGATTCCCGTTTCCTTGTTGACCACGGCTCTAAGGATGACACTGGTATTGAGGTGGCCCTTCATAAGTACGTGGCCGCGACCTTCTCGGATGAGGCGCACGGCCTCCGCGGCTCCTTCCGCCGGATCTGAGGCCGCGTGGAGAGTAAAGCCNGCGAGATCGATGTGGCCCTGTTCCGCAGTTTTCCGTACTTGGTCTGGAGGCCCAGTTACGATCACTTCTCCTAGGAAACCTTCGTCCAGGGCCTGGCGGCACGCCTCCAGCACTCCCCCGTCCACGCCCCAGGCTAAGATTAGATTTTTGGCAGAACGGCCCTGCAAGCCTTTCCTCAGCTGAGCAAATCCCATGATCAACACTCCTTCAGCTTAGATTGACAATGGGTTCTTTGGCCAGGATCCTCCCGGCACCTGCCAACAAAGCAGCCAATCCCTGGTTGCCAGGAACCNCGGAAATTGGTGCCATAAAAGCCACTCGCCTCCGAAGCTCTACCATAAACGGCTCTACCTTGGCCAGTTCACCCCCGCAGATGATGGCATCCACCTGCCCGGCCAGGACCGCGGCCAAGGCGCCGATTTCCTTGGCGACTTGGTAAACCAGGGCGTCCCTCACCAAAGCCGCCTGCTCACCTTGGGCGGTAAACAGATCGGCCAGGCGTTCCAGGCCCAGATAGCCGCGGAGACCCCCTTCCACACTGAGCGTCTTCAAAACCTCTTGGCGCTGGGGATGGGAGCTGCAGAGTTCCAAAACACCATCAAAGGGCAGTCCCCCGCTGTGGTAGAGGGCAAAGGGTCCCTCATCGGCGCTGGAAAGGCAGTCCACCACCTTTGTTCCCACCACCGCACCCAGCTGGTGCACCTCATCAAGGTGAGCAACAATGAAGCGCCCTTCGCTGTGCCGAAGATCGCGCTTAGCAGCTTCCTGGCGAGCCAGGTATTTGAAGAGGAAATGATCTGCAAAACAAGTACGCTGGATCGCGGGCGTACCAGTGACGCGTGCGTGGGGATGGCATTCGCCGCGGCTGGCAGGATCAATGAGGTAAATGGGAGTGGAAAGATGACTGGCCAGCACGGTGCACAGCTCTCGCCCACCCCACTCGGGTTCCAGTGCCGAATCCGCGTCGAGACGATAGATCCCGCTGGGCAGGTCCCCTTTGAGAACGCCGCTGGTGACAATGAACTCCAGATTTTCCCTTGCAACTCCGGCGGCCTCCAGCCATGGGAGTACTTGTTCCGAAACCGCGGGCTCAAAATCGCTGGATGGGAGTGGAAAACTCGTGGCTGCGGAAACCTCCATGCCTCCCACACCCACGTGCAGGGTCCTACCGTGCAGGTAGACAGCCAGAACCGCCATAGGCATACCCCTTTTCTGTTAAGAAAAATGAAAAAGCAGGTGGTTCTTTCTACCTGCTTTATTACGATACTATTAATTTCTTTCTATATTAGCCCTCGATTTCCTTCTCTTCGGCGAGTGCTTCTTTGCGTGAGAGATTAATTCTTCCCTGGCGGTCGATCTCCACCACTTTCACCAGGACTTCATCGCCCACATTGAGCACGTCTTCCACCTTGCGCACCCGGCGGTTTTCCAACTGGGAAATGTGCACCAAACCNTCTTTGCCCGGGAGGATCTCCACGAAGGCACCGAAGTTCATGATCCGTTTCACCACTCCCAGATAGGTTTCNCCCACTTCCACATCCTTCACATAGCGCTCGATGAGCTTCTGGGCCTTGGCGCCGCCTTCTTCATCGGTTGAGGCGATATAGACGCGGCCATCATCTTCGATGTCGATCTCCACGCCTGTTTTGGCAATGATGTCCCGGATAATCTTGCCGCCTGGTCCAATCACATCGCGGATCTTGTCCACGGGAATCTCCATGGTGATAATGCGCGGCGCGTAGCGGGACAGCTCGGGACGGGGNTTGGCGATGCATTCACGCATCTTATCCAAGATGAACAGGCGTCCTTTCAGTGCCTGCTCCAGGGCTTCAGCCATGATTCCCTGGGTGACACCGCTGATCTTAATGTCCATCTGGAGCGCGGTGATGCCCTTAGCAGTGCCGGCCACCTTGAAGTCCATATCTCCCAGTGCGTCCTCTAAGCCTTGAATATCCGTGAGAATGGTATACTTACCGTCCACCATGACCAAACCCATGGCGATGCCTGCCACCGGCCTTTTGATGGGCACGCCGGCATCCATGAGTGCCAGGGTGCTGCCGCAAACACTGGCCATGGACGAGGAACCGTTGGACTCCAGTACTTCCGAAACCAGGCGCAGCGTATAGGGGAACTCTTCTTCCTTGGGGATCACTGGCAGCAAGGCACGTTCTGCCAAAGCGCCGTGACCGATTTCCCTCCGGCCGGGTCCGCGTATGGGCCGTACCTCACCTACGCTGTAAGATGGGAAGTTGTAATGGTGGATATAGCGTTTGCTCTCTTCATCCGTAAGGCTGTCCAGGAGCTGTTCATCGGACTTCAGNCCCAAGGTGACGGACGTCAAAACCTGGGTCTGACCCCTGGTGAACAANCCACTGCCGTGCGCCCTGGGAAGCAGTCCCACTTGGCAGCTTATGGGGCGAATCTCATGGGGCTTGCGTCCATCCGGCCTCAACTTGTCTTGGGTAATGGCCCGGCGCACTTCTTCCTTAAGTACGGCGTCGAAGACGGCATCGATGAACTTGCTCTGTTCTTCGTACTGCTCTTCTCCGAACTGTTCNTGGTAGGCTTCGTGGGCACCGGACTGCACTTCATCCAGGAGCCTTTCCCTTTCCAGCTTCTCGCTGGCTCTAAGCGCCTGAACCAGATCTTCATAGACGTGCTCCCGTACCCAGCGATCCAGATCCACTTCCGGCTGGAAAACGGGGACTTCTGCCTTTTCCTTGCCAATCTGCTCCCGGATCTCTTCCTGCAGAGCGCAGAGCTCCTTGATGGCCTCATGCCCAAAGGCGATGGCATCCAAGACTACCTGCTCTGACACTTCATTGGCAGCAGCTTCCACCATGGTGACGGCGTCTTTGGTGCCGGCAATGGTGATCTCCAGATCCGATTCGGCCTGCTCCGCCAGGGTGGGATTGAGCACAAACATTCCATCGATGTAGCCCACTTTGACTGCACCCACGGGGCCCGCAAAGGGGATGTTAGACACGGTGAGCGCGGCACTGGCTCCGATCAAACCGGCGATGGTTGGTGAGTTGCTCTTGTCCACGGACATTACCGTGACGACGATCTGCACATCATTGCGGAATCCTTCCGGAAAGAGGGGCCGCAGTGGGCGATCGATCATGCGCGCAGACAAGATGGCCTCTTCGCTGGGACGCCCTTCTCTCCTTCCCCAGCCGCCGGGAATCCTGCCCACGGCATACTGGCGTTCTTCATAGTCAACTAACAGCGGGAAAAAGTCGATCCCCGTCCTGGGTTCCTTGCTCATGGTGGCGGTAACCAGGACCACGGTCTCTCCGTAGCGGACTAGGACAGATCCATTGGCCTGTTTGGCAACGCCACCAAATTCCAGGGTCAGGGGTCTACCGGCTAGTTCCCTTGTAAACTCAACCTGCATATTCTAACCTCCATTTTTCATTGATCACTATAACTAGTATTTCCTGCGCGATCCAAAAAAGAGCGGGCGAAGTTACCCGCTCGTCTTTTATCGACGCAAACCCAGTTCCTCAATAAGATTACGGTAACGCTGAATGTCTTTTTTCATGAGATAGTTCAAAAGACCACGTCTCTGCCCGATCATCTTATAGAGGCCTCTTCTCGAATGATGGTCGTTCTTGTGAACTTTCAGGTGCTCAGTTAGCTCTTGAATCCTGTGAGTCANGATGGCCACCTGAACTTCCGGGGAACCTGTATCACCCTCGTGACGGCTGAATTTCTTGATAATTTCGGCCTTAACCTCTTGAGAAAGCACCAAATCACCTCCAAAATCTGTATCATGCCACTTCCCAAGAACAACGCCGGAGGTACGCTGTTCCTAGCAAAGGGCTGTATTTGAGCTCTGGGCCTATGCCCTCGGCACATTACTATTTTAGCACAACTCGTGCATCTTGTAAACGAAAATGGAGCAGCAGCTGCCTGGCTTTCTGCACATCCAAACTGATCTGGTCCTGGAGAGCCTCCGGGTTGGGGTAGCGGATGATATCCCGCATCCTCTGCAGGAACTGAATCTCTAGGCTCTCGCCGTAGAGGTCGGCTTCAAAATCAAGCAGATAAACCTCCACGGTCTGCAGCTTTCCAGCAAAGGTGGGATTGCGGCCGATGGAAGTGACGGCAGGAACACCCAGGCCCCCTGGGAGAACACACCAGGTCAAGTACACCCCTTCTCCCGGAAGCACCAGGAGAGGGTCGATTTGCAGGTTGGCAGTGGGAAAGCCAAGTTTTCTCCCGCGTCCTTGACCCCGCACCACCTTGCCCTGGTAATCGGGGAAACGGCCCAGGTACTCCGCGGCCTGTTCCACCCGTCCTTCCTCTAATAACCTGCGGATTGTGGTGCTGCTCACCAGCTCGCCGGTGGCGGCATGTACCGAAGACACTACTGTCAGCTCAAATCCGTGCCGCCGGGCCTGTTCCTTGAGGAAATCCACATCGCCGGCGCGGCCTCGACCGAAGCGGTAATTGAAGCCGCAGATTATGTGCTCCGCCTTGAGCTGGTCCAGGAGAATCTGGCCCACAAACTCCTGGGCTTCCAGGGCGGCAATTTCTGGCCCAAAGGGGAGCCAGGTCACCTCCTGGATTCCGCAGGACTGAATGAGCTTAACGCGAGCAGGGAAGGAGCTGATCAGGCGAAACTGCCCCCGGAAGTACTGTTCAGGCGGATAATCAAAGGTAAAGACGGCACTGGTGCCCCCCTTTGGCCTGAGGGCAGCTGCCGTCTCCAGCAGTTTTTGATGTCCCCTGTGGACTCCATCAAAGGTCCCCAAGGCGACGCTGCGGGCTGAAGCATTAGTTCGATTAATCCAGTTTAGTTCCATGCGCTGCACCTATTCCATAAAGACTCTAAACGGTTGGCAGACCAACTGATCTGTCCGCCGGATTTCTGCCAGGGCGAGCATCTCGCCATCCACACTGAGGAGCACCACATCATCGCCCACCGTCAAGGCGCTGGGAACGTCCAAAAGATGCTCGGGCAGGATGAACTGGCCATTTTTGATCCGCTCTTCCACCAGGGGATGCACCTTAACCTGGGTCCAGCCGGGCAGAGCAGTTTGCATGGGCAGTAGAAACTCCATGTTACCTTCGGCCGCCAGCGCGGTGATCTCTTCCAGGGTGTGGGCGTCCGCGCTGCGGAAGGGGCCGCTGCTCACCCTGGTGAGAAAAGACATGTGAGCGCCCACGCCCAGCTTCTCGCCGATATCGTGGCAGAGGGTGCGGATGTAGGTCCCTTTGGAGCAGGAGATTCTGAGCAGGACGCGGGTCCCAAAGCCCAGGGTTTCCTGTTCGTGCCAGATGGCCATGATATTGATGGAATGGATCTGAACCTGCCTGGGTCTGCGGGGAACGGAAAGGCCCTGGCGCTCTAGCTCATATAGCCGCTTGCCCCCCACCCGTACCGCGGAGGCCATGGGGGGAGTCTGCCAAATGGACCCACGAAAGGAAGCCAGCGCCTCGGCCAACTCCTTGGGAGATACGGAAAAGCGGGTGTTTATGCTCTGGGTCTCGCCGCTGGCATCCTGAGTGTTGGTGGCGATCCCCAGCGTAAGCTCTGCCACGTAGGTCTTGTCATAATCAGTGAGATAATTGGACAGGCGTGTGGCCCTGCCCACAAGGATAGGCAGCACTCCGCTGGCACCTGGATCCAGTGTCCCCCCGTGGCCGATTCTCTTCATCTTGAGCAGCCGGCGGAGAAACCCCACCACCTGATGGGAACTCATGCCAGGAGGTTTTAGGACATTAACTATCCCGTTCATGTAGCTCACCTGTCTGCAAGAAACGCTGGGCTGTGCTGGTCACCTCTGCTACGATCTCCTGGAAGTCACCGCTCAGGGTGGCCCCTGAAGCCAGTTTGTGGCCTCCTCCTCCGAAGTGCCGCGCCAGGCTGCCCACATCCACCTCGTTGGCCCTTAAGCCCAGCCTGATCAGCCCCGGGCTCACTTCCCGGAAGACCATGGCGATTTCAGCGCTGTCCAGCATCCGGGCAAAGGAGACCAAGTGATCAGTCATCTCAGGATCCACGCCGTAACGCAGGAAGTCTTTGTGGCGCACCGCCATCCAGACAATTCTGCCGTCCTGGGCAGTCTGCATGTTGCTGAGGGCAAACCCCAAAAGCTGCAGGAACCCCAGGGGCTGTTTGGAGAAAATCTCCCGGGCGATGCGCGCTGGGTCCACCCCGTAGCCCAGCAGTTCGCCGGCAATGCGCAGCACTTCGCCGTTGGTGTTGGCGTGGCGAAAGCCTCCCGTATCACCGACAATTCCGGCGTAGATAACCGAGGCGATCTCTTGGTCAAAGGGGACATCCAGCATGCGCAGGATGCGGTAGACGATTACGCTGGTGGCGGCTTCTGACGGTTCAACATAGACCAGATCCCCCACTCCGCGGCCGCGCTGATGATGGTCGATGTTCACCAACTCTTTGGCCTGGAGAACTCCGCCAGCGATGCCGCCTGTGCGCTGCGGTTCGCAGTCTACCACGATTACGCAGCTGTCACCCGGTGTAAACTCTTCTCCTTGAAACTCAATCTTGTCCAAGCCCGGCCAGGTCAGATAGGGGGGCAGAGGGTCGGCACTGACCAGGCGGCAGTGTTTGCCCAGCTTAGTCAGGCCAAAGTAAAGGCCGAGCATTGAACCCAGGCTGTCTGGATCGGGGCCCTCATGGCCCACAATGATGAAGTCATTTCTGTCCTTGAGATACTGCACAATCTCGTTAAGGCTATTCATTGCTACTTTCATCTTCCTTTGATGTCTGCAGCGATTTGAGCAGGGCATCCATCCTGGCGCCCTGTTCCAGGGACGGGTCGAAGAGGAAGACGATTTCCGGAGTATGCCTCACCCGCAGGCGCTTGGCCAGCTCAGAACGGACAAACCCCTTGGCCCGTTCCAGTCCCTCCAGAGTCCGCTCCCGCTCTTCTTCACCACCCAGCTGGCTGAAATAGACCTTGGCTACAGCTAGATCCCGCGACACTTCCACGTCGGTAATGCTGATCATGCCTAAACGGGGATCCTTGACTTCCATGGCCAGGATGCTGCTTACTTCACGCTTGATTTCTTGGGCTAATCTACCCAGCCTTTCTGTCATCTATCCGTCACCGTCCTAAAGACTACGTTCCACCTTCACCATGATGAAGGCTTCCAGTACGTCGCCTTCCTTAATGTCATTGAAGCGTTCTAGGCCAATTCCGCATTCGTAGCCGTGGGCTACCTCCCGCACATCGTCCTTAAAGCGCCTTAGGGAAGCGATCTTCCCTTCGTGCACAATGACGTTGTCACGCAGTACGCGCACTTCTGCGGCGCGGGTGATCTTCCCATCCAGCACATAACAGCCAGCCACGACGCCTCCAGGAACCTTGAAAGTCTGGCGCACTTCGGCTCTGCCCAGCACCTCTTCCTTGAACTCTGGATCCAAGAGCCCCTCCATGGCAGCCTTCACATCATCCAGCAGGTTGTAGATGACTCGGTAGACGCGGATGTCCACTCCATCACGCTCCGCAGCCTTACGGGCGTTGGGTTCAGGCCGCACGTTGAAGCCGATAATCACTGCATTGGATGCAGTGGCCAGCAGAACGTCTGATTCGGAAATGGCGCCAACGGCTTGGTGAATCACATTCACCCGCACTTCGTCTGTGGACAGCTTCTCCAAGGCCGATCGCACCGCTTCCGCAGAACCCTGTACATCGGCTTTGATCACCAGGTTCAGCTCTTTCACTTCGCCTTCCTGGATCTTGCGGTACAGATCATCAAGGGTAACCCTAGTGGTTCTGCTCAGCTCCTTTTCCCGCTGCTTCTGCTGCTGAATGCCGGCCACTTGACGAGCGGTCTGCTCGTCTTTCACTACCACAAAAGCATCCCCGGCCTGGGGCACATCGGAAATGCCCAAAACCTCAACGGGAGTGGAAGGAGTGGCTTCCTTGATCTGCTCACCCTGATCATTGATGAGAGCCCTGACTCTTCCGCAGTAGTTGCCCACCACAAAGGCGTCGCCCACCCGGAGCGTGCCTTGGGAAATGAGTACGGTGGCAACTGGCCCCCTACCGCGATCCAGTTTCGCATCGATTACGGTGCCGCGCGCTGGGCAATCGGGGTCTGCTTTTACGTCTTCAACTTCCGCAACTAAGAGGATCATTTCCAAAAGGTCTTCAATACCTTCGCCGCGCAGGGCAGAGATGGGTACGGCGATGGTGTCTCCTCCCCATTCTTCAACCACCAGTCCGTGTTCTGTCAACTCCTGCTTCACCCGATCGGGGTTGGCTGCGGCCAGGTCCATCTTGTTGATGGCCACGATGATGGGCACTTCTGCAGCTTTGGCATGGTTGATGGCTTCCACTGTTTGGGGCATAACCCCGTCGTTGGCAGCCACCACTAATACTGCGATATCCGTCACTCTGGCGCCACGGGCCCGAATGGCTGTAAAGGCTTCGTGGCCCGGGGTATCCAAGAAGGTGATCAGTTTTCCGTTGTATTCGATCTGATACGCCCCTATATGCTGGGTGATCCCCCCCGCCTCAGTGGCGGTTACTTTAGTCTCGCGAATAGAGTCCAGCAGCGTTGTCTTGCCGTGATCGACGTGTCCCATAATGGTGACCACCGGGGGTCTGGGCACCAGTCTGGCGGGATCCTGTTCCACTGGGGCAAAGATCTCTTCGGCTAGATCTAGCTCGGGCTCAGCTTCAACTCCAAAACGCTGAGCAATAGCTGCGGCGGTGTCATAATCCACGGTTTGAGTGAGGGAAGCCATGACGCCGATCTTCATCAGCTGCCTGACCACATTAGTGCCAGGTACTCCTATCTTCTGAGCCAGCTCATTCACTGATACNCTTTCGCCCAGCGTGATCCGTTTGGGCTTTTTCTCGGCGGCAGGCCGCTCCTGTGCTTCCGCCCGCTTGGGGCCGCGCTTCTTTTTGCGCAGCTTGGGAGCTTCTTCAGGCTCTTCCTCTTCCTTGAAGGTACGCCGCTTTTTCTTGACCACCTTGGTTTCTTCCAGCTCAAGGGGCTCTTCTTCCGTTTCTGGGGCAAAGTGCTCCCTGAGCATATTGGCGATATCTTCGTCGATAGAGCTCATATGATTTGTCACATCTGCTCCCAGGTCGTTGAGGAAATCCACCACGTCTTTGCTCTTCAAATCGAGTTCCTTTGCCAGCTCATAGATCCTTATTTTATTCACCATCGGCATCACTCCTATCATTCTCCTGCACTGACTCTCTCACGTTTTCCCCGATCACCTTAGCAAAATTGCGGTCCGCTATTCCCACCACTGCCCGGGGGGCTTTGCCCATGGCTTGACCCAAGAGGGCTTTGGTACCCGCGAACACGGCGGGAACATGATAGTTGCGAGCCAGTGCGCTGAATTTGCGGCGAGTGTTCTGGGAGGCATCACGGGCAATGATCATGAGCAGCACTCTGCCCCGCCTCACTGCGCCTTCCACTGCATCTTCCCCCGACACAGCCTTACCGGCCCGAGTGGCTAAGCCCAGATAGCTGTAGAATTTATCTTCATTATTATTCCTGCTGTTCATGGAGCACCCGCTTTAAGTTCTCCAAGAGCTGTTCTGGAATGGAAGTCTCCAAGGCTCTCTGGATCTGCCGACCCTTCACAGCGTTTTCCAAGCAGCGTTCCTGGGGATGGATGTACACCCCGCGTCCCGGGCTCTTGCCAACTAAATCAAGGGTCACTTCGCCCTCGGGACTGCGCACCACGCGAATTAGCTCCCGCTTGGGCGCAGCCGTGCGGCAGCCCACGCAGGTGCGCATGGGGACGTGTTTTTTGCGCATGTCCTACCACCTACTTCTCTTTTTCAAAGTCAAAGTCGATGGAAATCAGCTGTGACAAGTCTGTGATAACTTTTTCCTTCTTCTTTTTCGGCTTTGCAGTTTCCTGCTTTTCTTGGGGAGTGGCCGGCGTGGGAGCCGCTTCTATGGCTCCAAAACGTTCCTGCCAGCTCTTCCGTTTGGTTATATTAGTCAGACTAGCCAGGTCTTGTTCACTGATGGGCTGCACAGCGGGGGCCTTGGGTTCCTCTTTCACTGCCGGTTCTGGCATTTCTTCAGCTTCTTCGGGTTCAGCTTCCACGATAACCTCGACTTCAACTTCCTCGGCGTCCATGAGATCAGGCTCAAGCTCAAGTTCTGCCTCTTCGAGCTCCAAGCCCTCTTCCGGCAGCTCTGGTTCTCTGATGAACTGTTCATACAAGCCGAGCTCATCTGCTTGCGTTTCGCTCTTGATGTCGATCCTCCAGCCCGTGAGGCGCGCGGCAAGGCGGGCATTCTGCCCTTCTTTGCCGATGGCCAGAGAGAGTTGATCATCGGGAACCACTGTATGAGCCACCTTTTCATCCTCATCGGTAACCACATAAAGCACCTTCGCTGGGCTGAGGGCGTTTTTCACGAACTCGCTCAGATCCCGTTCCCACTGCACAATGTCGATCCTTTCATTGCCCAGTTCGGCAACTACCGCCTGCACCCTGTTGCCCCGGGCGCCGACACAGGCACCAACTGGATCCACATCCGGGTCGCGGCTGTACACAGCCACCTTGGAGCGGTTGCCCGCCTCCCGGGCCACGGACTTGATTTCCACTTCCCCGCTCTGAATCTCGGGCACTTCCAGTTCAAACAGGGCCCGCAGCAGCCCCGGATGCGTTCTGGATAAGAAGATTTGGGGTCCTTTGCTGGTCTGCCGTACTTCGTTGATGTAAAAGCGCAGTTTCATGTGGGGGCGGTAGACCTCACCTGGGATCATCTCGCTGGCAGGCAGCACCGCTTCCACGTCGCCTAAATCCACCAGAGCCTGGCGCTGATCAGCTCGCTGCACGGTGCCTAGGACCACATCGCCTTCTCGGTTGGAGTATATATCATAAACGATGGAACGTTCTGCTTCCCGGATTTTTTGAATTACTACCTGTTTGGCGGTCTGGGCAGCAATCCGGCCGAAATCCGCTGGGGTCACCTCCCGCTCCACCACATCGCCAAGTTCGTAGTTGACATCCAGCTCCCGCGCTTCTTCCAGCGAGATCTCAACCGTTTCATCCTCCACCTCGTCCACCACCACTCGGCGGGAGTAGACGCGAATGTCCCCGGTATGCTGGTTGAACTCCACGCGCACGCTGGAGGAGGAACTGGCTCCGTAGTTCTTTTTGTACGCGGAGACTATGGCGGTCTCAATTGCGTCCAAAAGGAGCTCCTTGGAAATGCCCCTCTCCTTTTCCAGTTCAGTCAATGCACCAATCAATTCCAAATTCATCCCTGTTGGCCTCCCGTTTTAGAGCTCCAAAGCCAGGTTAGCCTTGGAAATCAGCTCTAGGGGGATTTCTATGGTTTCCCCTTCCCATTCTAGAACAACATTGTCTCCCTTGAGTCCCATCAAGATGGCCTCGAAGCGCTTGCGCCCATGGATGGCGCTGTAAGTACGGATCTGCACCTTGCGCCCCGCGAACCGCTCATAATCGGAGGACTTCTTTAGGGGCCGCTCCAATCCCGGAGAAGAGACTTCTAAGAAATAGGGTCCTGGAATGGGATCTGCTGCATCGAGCTTCACGTCTAGAGCTTCGCTCACCTGCCGACAGTCGTCTAGATCCACCCCACCAGGTTTGTCTATGAACACCCGGAGAATCCAGCCGCTGGATTCCTTCACATACTCCACATCCACTAACTCCAGCTCTGTCCCTTCCACAATCTCCTGGGTCCAATCAGTGACCAGCTTCTCGATATGTACACGACTCAAAGCGCATATCGCCCCCTTTTTGCACATTATGCCCGCTTTCTGTACCCATACGTCAAAAGAGTGGGCTGATCTCCCACTCTCCCGGCAACTCATCAGTTTACAGTCGCATTATAACACAAGAACTAAAAAAGTGTCAATTGATTCGTTTCGGGCAGGCCTTCCAGACACCCGTGGAGGCGCATGGCCTCGATGACTGACTTGGTAATACCTGCCCTGGTTCGCAGATCTTCGATGGAGATGAACTCCCCTTCTGCCCTGGCCTGCACAATGCTGTTGGCCGCGCTGGTTCCCACTCCCTGGAGCGAGGCAAAGGGCGCGCGCAGGGCGGAACCCTCTATCCGGAAAACCCGGGCCTCAGATTTGTAGAGATCCACGGGCAGGAAACTGACTCCCCTCACCATGGCCTCCAGAATGATCTCCAGCAGCGTGACCAGACTCCGCTCTTTGGGTGTAGCCTCATAGGCCTTGTTGGTGATCCGGGCCAGTTCAGCTCGGACTGCCTGTTCACCGCCTTTGACCAGCTGGGCATCGAAATCTCCAGCCTGGAGGGAAAAGAGGGCGGCGTAGAAGGCCAGGGGATGATGAACCTTAAAATAGGCGATGCGGAAGGCCATCATCACATAGCCACCGCGTGGGCCTTCGGGAACATATAGCTGATCTTGTTGCAGGAGTCGATATACCACTGGGGGACGTCGTACTGTTTCAGCAGATCTTCATCCGCTTCCGTGAGCCCCCTCCCCTTGCGCACCTGTTCCATGATGCGGAAGGCGTGCTGGGACTCCACCCCTTTGAGCATAGGTAGGACATGATGTCGTCCCTGGTGGCGATAACGTTGCCGATATCCGTGATCCCGGCCTTGATCAGCTCCTGGGCGTTGTTGGTCCACACGTTGGTGCCGTGGGAAAGTCCGCTGATGCGCACCAGGTCGCTGAATGTCTTGGGTGATGTTTCCTCCAGCATCTGGCGGACGAACCTGGTCCCGAACTCCGGGACTCCTAAGGTGCCCACGGGCGTGCCAATCTGCTCGGGCGTAACCCCCAGACTCTCCGTGGAAGAAAAGATGGACATGGTTGCTGGATCGTTTAGGGGAATCTCCAAGACCGATACCCCAGTGAGATCCGCAAGCATGCGCAGCATGGTCGGATCATCATGGCCCAGGATATCCAGCTTCACCAGGCAGTCTTCTAGGGCATGGTACTCGAAATGGGTGGTAATGGTTCCGCTGCTGGGATCATTGGCCGGATACTGGATGGGCGTAAAATCATAGACCTCCATCTGCTCAGGGATAACCACCATCCCCCCTGGGTGCTGCCCTGTGGTGCGGCGTACACCCGAGAGCTTGCTCACCAAGCGGTTTATCTCCGCATTGCGTCTGTTTTCATTGATCTGCTCCAGGTACTTCATGATAAACCCGTATGCCGTCTTGTCGGCGAGGGTGCCAATGGTGCCGGCGCGGAACACCTGTTCACGGCCGAACATCTCCTCCGTGTAACTGTGGATCGCGCCTTGGTACTCGCCGCTGAAGTTGAGATCGATGTCGGGCACCTTATCGCCGTGGAAGCCCATGAACACCTCAAAGGGTATGTCGAACCCGAGCTTGTTCAGGGAAGCTCCGCATTCTGGACACTCACGGTCGGGCAGATCCACCCCTGAACCCACCTCGCCCGCGGTGAAGAACTCACTCCAGTGGCACTGGGGGCACACGTAGTGGGGCGGCAGAGGGTTTACCTCCGTGATCTCGCACATGGTGGCCACCAGCGAAGAACCCACAGACCCGCGGGAGCCCACCAAATACCCGTCGTCCAGGGACTTTTTTACCAGCTTGTGGGCTACTAGGTAGATGGAGGCATACCCATGGTCGATAATGGCCTTCAATTCCCGCTCCAGACGGGCCTGGACCAGTGAGGGCAGAGGAGATCCATAGATTTCCTGCGCCTTGGCGTAGGTCATCCTTTCCAGCTTCTGCTCCGCTTCGGGAAGATGCGGCGGGTAAAACCCAGATGGTACCGGGCTCATATCCTCAACTGCCTCCGCTATCCTGCGTGGGTTCTCCACCACCACTGCGTAGGCTTGGTCCGGGTCCAAATAGGTGAACTCTTGGAGCATCTCTTCTGTGGTGCGGTAATAAAGGGGGGCAGGATGCTCCACATCCCCCATCCCCTTCCCCGCTAGGAGAATGGTGCGCACAAAGCTGTCCTCAGGCCTAAGGAAGTGGACGTCGCCCGTGGCTACCACAGGTTTATTCAACCTCTCGCCCAGTTTAACAATCTGCTGATTGATGCGGATCAGGTCTTCCCTGGAGTGCACGTGGGTTGTGCCGATGAGAAACTCGTTGTTCGCCAAGGGCTGGATCTCCAGATAATCGTAGAAGTCCGCGGTTTTCAAAACGTCGGGGTGCTGGTTCAAAACAGCCCGGTAAACTTCCCCTGCTTCGCAGGCCGAACCCACAATCAAGCCCTCGCGGTACTGTTCCAGCAGGGCCCTGGGAATGCGCGGCGTCCTGTAGAAGTAGTCGAGGTGTGAGTGGGAAACCAAGCGATATAGGTTTTTGAGGCCTGTACGGTTTTTGGCCAGCAGTACGATGTGGAAGGGCCGGGCTTTGCTTTCGGGATCGTCGATCAAGTAACCTTCCACCCCGTAGATTACCTTAACGCCGTGCTTCTTGCCAGCCCTGTGGGCGTCCGGAAAGGCCTGCACTACCCCGTGGTCAGTGATGGCCACCGCATCATGGCCCAGGGAAGCAGCGAGCTTCATGAGCTGTTCCACGTCAATGGTTCCATCCAGCCCACTCATTTTGGTGTGCAGATGCAGTTCCACCCTTCTAACCTGGGCGCTATCTTCCAGGCAGGGCGGGGCCTCTGCGGGGGCCAGGCCGTTAACCATGAGCGCGAGCTCATTGTCGTACATCTGAAATTGCAGGTTGCCCCGGACTATGACCCATTTCCCGCGCTTAATGCCCAAATCCATGGGCTCATCCAGGAAAGCCTTGCAGCCAATGGTATCAGTGCCGTCGTACACGTCAAAGGTGACCAAGATCTTGCCCGTCCGCGTAGGGCGCGATTCGAAAGAGACCACTTCCCCCAAGACCACCACATTGTCTTGCGGTTCCTGCAGCTGGGCAATGGGAACGGGGTTGCCAGGTATGGAGCTTTTCAGGAGGCTGCGGCTGCGCCCGTTGGATCGGCCATTGCCGTTGGGGAGAGGCGGCCCGTAGTTGGTGGGCCTTCCGTTGACCTGCTTAATTGCATTCTCCAGATAGACATCTTCTGGTTCGTGTTCTTCCTCCTGCCGCGGCTCTTGGGCAGGGCCTGTCCACTCAAAACGCACCTCAGCCACTTCAGGGTGCAGCTCCTTTACCGCTTGGCTGAGCCTATCCCACAGGGTCTGCTCCCCCTTGGGCTGCCCTTTCAACACAAAGGTCCACATTCTGGCCTCAGGGTCAACTCCAATGCGCTCAATTTCCACTTCCTGAATGAGGGGATCTGAACTTAGGGAAGCCAAAAAGAACTTGTTCTCCGGTTCTATGTAAAAGGAAGTCATCAGTTCACCTCCCCAAAAAAGTCCCCCACAAGACCGCGCGCCCTGGGGGTGCGCAGCCCGCGAGGGGCAGCAAAAAAGGACAAGCTAGATGCGCAAGGAGCGCATTATATCCCAATACATCTTCAATCTCGCGCTCAGGCCCTTAACGAGGCCCCGTTTCTCCTCCTTGAGCACCTGGGAAACGGTGGGCAGGGGCACGCGCACGATTTCCACATCGTGTTTCTCGGCAAAGTGGGTCAGGGCAACTTCCACCCCATAGCCGCTTTGTTCCAGCTTGGGGACTTGGTCAAAGAGATCCTTGCGCACAGCCCTCTGGCCAGAAAGGGATGGTGCGATCTTCTGGGCCAGATCGGTACTGCGCCTGCCCTCGGAAAAAACACCGATGCTCATGGCAGTTCGCCCAGATAGTACCGGCTCGAGGAGCGCTTCAATGTGATCTCGCTGCAGTCCTACCAAGTCTGCGTCCACAAACAGGAGCACTTCACATGCGGTCACATTGGCTCCCGCTCTCATTGCCCCGCCTTTTCCCACGTTTTCTGCCAGCTCAACAAC
>JGI24710J26742_10000793_pt1 | contig 29661 bp, 31 predicted proteins | sample BioPla2DNA2_FD_26742 | JGI IMG/M metagenome (IMG submission 26742)
GAGCCGCCGGTAGATCTCCGGGTGGTCGTGGAGATAGCGGAGAGTCGCCACCCCCGCCGCAAGGCTTGCCGGGTTTCCGCTGAACGTCCCGGCCTGGTAGACGGGGCCTGCGGGTGCAACCAGTTCCATGATATCCCGCCGCCCGCCGAAGGCACCGATGGGAAGACCGCCGCCGATGATCTTTCCAAACGTGGCGATATCGGGCTTTACCCCGTAGAGAACCTCCGCGCCGCCGATACCGATCCGGTAGCCGGTGATCACCTCATCGAGTATGAGGAGGACGTCATAGGCAGCGGTGATCTCGCGCACATCAGCGAGGTAATCGTCGCCCGGGAGCACCGGCCCGATGTTCCCCATGATCGGCTCAAGGATGAACGCGGCGATATCATCATTCTCCGAAAGAAGTGTCTCCAGCGCCTCAGCATCGTTGTAGGGAACCTGCCGGGTATGCGCCACGAGGTCAGCGACGACGCCCGCGGAGTCCGGCACCCCGAGGGTCGTCGCCCCGGAGCCTGCCTTCACGAGGACCGCGTCATGAGCACCATGGAACCCGCCCTCGACCTTGATGATATCCTGCTTCCCGGTGTAGCCCCGCGCAAGCCTGATCGCGGCCATCGTCGCCTCAGAGCCGGACGAGACGAACCGGACCATGCCGATCCCCGGGTGATCGCCGATGATGATCCCGGCAAGATCGAGCTCGAGGGGTGAGGGCGTGCCGTAGAGCCAGCCCCCCTCGAGCTGCCGCTCGATCGCCTCCCTGATGTGAGGATTCGCATGGCCGAGTATGAGAGGCCCGTAGCCAAGACAGCAGTCGATGAGATCGTCTCCATCGACAGTTGTTAGATGTGACCCTGCCGCGCGCTCCACATAGAAGGGGAAGGGTTTGATTGCCCTGACCGGACTGCTGACGCCGCCCGGCATAAGGGTCTTTGCCCGTGCAAATAGATCACTACTCTTCATTAAACCACCTCGCTACATCTTCAGCAAAATACGTAATTATCAGGTCAGCCCCGGCGCGTTTTATGGCGACGAGGCTCTCGAGGGCGACGGCCCGCTCATCCAGCCAGCCACGCTCCCCGGCCGCCTTTATCATGGCGTACTCCCCGCTGACCTGATAGGCCGCCACCGGGAGACCGAACCCCGCCACAGATGCGAGGATATCGAGGTATATCCCGGCCGGCTTTACCATCAGGATATCAGCTCCCTCGGCCACGTCCAGCTCCGACTCCATGATCGCCTCGCGGGCGTTCCCGGGATCGATCTGGTATGTCGTCCGATCGCCGAACGAGAACCCGGAGTCTGCTGCATCGCGAAACGGCCCGTAGAGAGCGCTCGCGAACTTTGAGGAGTAGGACATGATGAGGGTATCCTGGTAGCCGGCAGCGTCCAGGGCTTCCCGGATCGTCTTCACCATCCCATCGAGCATGCACGACGGCGCGACGATATCGGCGCCATTCTCCGCATGGGAGAGAGCGATCCGGGCCATAAGTTCAAGTGAGAGATCGTTTTCTAGGTCGGGGCCGTCGACGGTCTCCCCTATGATGCCGCAGTGGCCGTGGTCGGTGTATTCGCAGGCGCAGACGTCGGTTGTGATGACCATTCCCGGCAACCGCTCCCTTATGCTCCGGATCGCCCTCTGGACGACACCATCCGGTGCGTAAGCCTCAGTCGCCTCGCTATCCTTCTTCGCCGGGATCCCGAAGAGGATCACCGCTCCTATGCCGGCATCCCGGAGGCGCTCACAGTAATCAGCGACCCCATCCACCGGGTGGCGGAACTGCCCCGGCATCGATGGAATAGCCAGTGGTGCGCTGATCGATTCGTCTACAAAGACCGGCATAACGAGATCGGTCTTCTGAAGTTCTGTCTCGCGGAAGAACGGCTGGATAGTCCGCCGCCGCATCCGTCTCATTCGTCTCTGTGGAAACATAATTCTCCCCGGGTTATTGCCCGGACAAGGTTCTCTGCCTTCTCCATATCACCACACTCCGCGCTTGAACGGATGGATGTGGCCAGATCGGAGAGGAGTTTCTTCGTGAGCGCCCGTGTCAGGTCATCGATGATCGCTCCCGTGCGACCGTCCCCCTCCCCCAGGCGGGCGAGTGCTCGGTCGCGCTCCCGTGCCCTGATCGACTCGGCCCAGGTGTAGAGGAGCGCGAGCGTCTCATCGGCCGCTGTCCGCCGGAGGAGCCTGATGAAGTGGCCGACCTCTTCATCGATGATCGCCCTGGCCCGGTCAGCCTCGTTTTGCCGGGATTTCATGGCAGCATCGTTGACGCTCCGCAGGTCGTCGATGGTGAAGAGGTGCACGCCCTCAACTGTTCGTACATCATCCGCGATATCGCGGGGCTGGGCAATATCGATGAGGATCAGGTTGCGAGGGTGCGGATCGAGCGGCCAGAGGCGCTTCTCCATGACCTCCCGTATCTCCTCCAGGCGGATGACCGGGTGCGGCGCGGCGGTGCAGGATATGACAACATCGGAGAGCGCGACGTAGTGGTAGAGATCATTGAACTTTACCGCACGGCCTCCGATCTCCTCCGCAAGCGCCACCGCACGCTCATAGGTTCTGTTGGCGACGTAGATGGCGGTCAGGTCTTTGGCGGCAAGCGCCTGGGTCACCAGAAGCCCCATCTCCCCGCTCCCGATGACCAGGATGCGCCGGTCGCACAGGGAGCCGAGGAGCTTCTCCGCGAGCGTCACGGCCGCTGAACCGACAGAGACCGCTCCCCGATTGATCTGCGTCTGGCGCCGGATCCTGACCCCGACATGCACCGCCTTGTTGATGCAGAGCTTGATGGCGCTGCTCGCGGTCCCTGCCTCCTCCGTTATTGCGAGAGCCTGCTTCAGCTGNCCGAGGATCTGNTCCTCGCCGACGATCAGGGAGTCGATGCCTGCCGCAAGCTCGAGGAGATGGCGGGGCACATCCACACCCTCGATGATGAAAAAGTCCTTCCTTCCCTGCTCCCGCAGGAGTGCTTCCAGGCTTCGGGCATCACCCTCCACAAGAACCTCGACGCGGTTGCAGGTCTGGAGCAGCAAAACCCCCTTGAATCGCTCCCGCGCCTCGCGGAGAAATTTCTCCTCGTCGGGGAACCGGAACGCCTCAAGCGCGGCGATATCGGCGGTATGGTGGCTCATGCCCGCGAGTGCCAGAGGGGTAAAGGTTTCAGGCATGCAGGTACCTCTCCATCGCCATAGCACGTGCCCGGCCATAGTCGGAGGCGAGCATCCCCCAGATCTCCTCATCCCTGAGTATATTCCAGAGGGCGCGGGACCGGCGTTCCTGCGCAGGTTCGATATCCTTGAGTGCTGAGCGCATCTCATCCTGCAGGTCGATCATCCGGTCGAGGTCTGCGTACTCCGCCTCAAGTCGCATGCGGATATAGCGCGATACGGCGGGACTCTTTCCAAGGGTGCTGATCGCAACCAGGTAGTTCTGGCCGCGAACGATCGATGGGATGGTGACGTTGCCGGCTTCTCCGGATGCGTTATTGAAGAGGACGCCGGCATCAGCGCACAGCCGTCCTATACGGTCGTTGAGGCCGGGATCCGACGTCGCCGCAACCACAAGGAAGGTATCTCGCAGGAGCCTCGCGAGCGCCTCATCCTCGAGGGTTGAGAGATCGGCCTCTTCTCGCTGTATCGCGAGATCATCGAGAGCGGGAGCAAAGGAACGGCTGATCACGGTCACCTCTGCTTCACGTTCAAAGTATGCAGCCTTCCGGGCACCGACGTCGCCTCCACCAAATATAAGCACCCTCCTGCCCGCCAGGTCAAGCATGAGAGGGATCATTCGTTCTATAGTGTGGTGAACGGACTACATTAACCTGTTGAAAAGCCCTTATCCACCCGGAGAGGCGGGGATATCTCCGCGAACGGGATTGTAGTATCAGGGAGATCCCAAAGGAGGTTTTAACCCTGGCGGGTTCCACCTCTACACGACAGATATGGCTGAAGAGATGTATGCATTTAGCAGAATAGAGGGTGCGGTCCATCGCACAAAAGCCCTGCTCTGGCCATTTGAGTGGGGTGTATGGCTTCGCCTGGTCATAATCGCGCTCTTTGTGAGCGGTGGCATCAGTATACCGAATACCTTCCAGTATCGGTTCGATGGAAGTGACTTTGCGACCGGTGCGATCGGATTCACCCCCGCCGGCGTGGCGACGATCATGCTGGTGATACTTGCCGTTGTACTCGTGGTCGCTCTCATCTGGGCGTTCATAGGAGCGACGATGCGCTTTGTCTTTGTCGATATGCTCTCGACCGGGGATATTCATATCAGGCGCTTCTTCCGGGAACGACTCGGAAAAGGGGTGAGGCTCTTCATCTTTGAGATAGTCCTTACCGCAGCCATGCTCATCGCCATGGTAGCATCTGCCCTCCTGTTATTCGGATTCTGGGGGACACACACTGCCACTCCGCTACTGCTCATTGCGCTCATACCGCTCATTCTGGTCGCAGCCATCCTCTTCGGACTCGTCTTCCTCCTGACAACCGACTTCGTCGTCCCGATCATGGTGAGTGAGGACTGTGGTGTCATCGCAGGATGGCGGCGCCTCATCGGGGTTATCTCTTCGCAACTCTGGCAGACGATCGTATATGTCATCACCAGGTTTGTGCTCGGGCTTGTTGCCGCGATCGCGCAGATGATCCTGGTTATCATAGCACTGCTGGTCATCGCCATACCGTTCGTGCTCATCGGGATAGTATTCCTCGCCATACTCCAGGGTAGAAACCTTATCCTTCTCCTCGCTCTCGGAGTTCCCTACCTCATAATCGCGATCCCGGTCACACTCCTGATCGCGGTGCCGTTCGTCACGTTCTTCCGGTACTACACCCTGCTGGTGCTGGAGGGGCTCAGGCCCGAATACCGGCTCCTCCCGGAGTAACCCTTTTTTTCGATCCCGGAGAGGGGAAACCTCTTCTGCCATCAACACCAGAAACCGGAATGGTATGGTTGATCTCGAGCCGCTGGTGATCCTCGCCCTCGCACTGGGGCCGGGGGTCTTCTGGACCTGGTACTTCTACCGCCGGGACAAATTTGAACCCGAACCGGCTGCCCTCATCGCGAAGATCTTCATCCTCGGTGCTCTCGTCACGTTCCCCGTGGCCTTCATCGAGGGGCTCCTTGGTCTCTTCATCGCATCACCGCTGATCATGGGTGTCGTCATCGCACCCATCGTCGAGGAGTACGGAAAGTTCCATGTCGTGCGCCGGTTCGCTTACCAGAACGTCGAGTTTGATGAACCGATGGATGGTATCGTCTACGCGGCTTCCGCCGCCCTCGGGCTTGCATCCCTTGAGAACGTCCTCTACGTCTTTACGGCATATATGACGTCGCCGTCGCTTGCCGTCGGCACGATCACCGTCAGGGCAATATTTTCGGTTCCCGGGCACGCGCTCTTTGCGAGCGTCTGGGGCTACGCCCTCGGCCAGGCCAAATTCATGGCTGCTGAACGTCGCGGAGGGGTCATCATCCGCGGACTCATCCTCGGGATGGTGCTCCACGGCGTCTTCAACCTCCTGCTCATCTCCGCAGAAGTGGTCGCCTATGCCATGATCGTATTCATCCTGGTCCTGATACCGGGGTTATGGATACTTGCGGATAAAAAGATCAGGAGCGCGCTTCGCTGGCAGAGATCGCGGTAGGTGCCGGGCTCACTTACGCGCCCGGGAGAGCCCGAATGCGCTGATCCTGCAGGAGTATGCCACCTGAACCAGGCCACGATTCGATAGGCTTAATATCCAGGAGATCCCACTTTGTAAGGCACACAGTGCAGAGCACAAGCGTGCGCCGATAGTGTAGTGGTTATCACTAGGCGTTGCCAACGCCTAAACCCGGGTTCGAGTCCCGGCCGGCGCACTTAAACACTTCTTCTCATTCTTCCCATGTTGTATATCTCCTGTAGCATACCTGCCCGATCTTCACAGCAATGCCGGTGGAGCAATGACGCGGGATGATGTCTCCAGAACAAAACCCCTCCGGGCATCCGGCGATCACCACAGTCATATCCAGCCTATCCCGATGCAGAACCTTTATAGCCGCCACCGTCACCCCCTGCTGTCATGGAGCTACAGCGGGGGCTCTCTGAGTTTGACCTGACAAACATCATCGTCGGGGCGATCGTCGGTGCCGACATCTACATCGCATCCGCTCTCACCGCCGGCCTCGTCGGCCCGTTCTCGATCGTTCTCTGGGTGGTGGCCGGACTCTTCGCCGCGACGATCGCTATGGTCTTTGCTTACTGTAGCTACTACGTCCCCCGCGTCGGCGGCCCGTTTGCCTACGTATCGGAGGCGTTCGATGATTTTTACGGGTTTCTCACCGGCTGGAGCATGTGGATCGCCGAACTCCTCGCGCTCCCGGTCTTTGCGATAGCGTTCACGAACTACCTCCAGGCGCTCGTAGCGCTCACCCCGGCCGCAGAGATCGCCGTCCGGGTGCTCTTCATCGCCTCCCTGACCCTCGTAAACATCGCCGGCGTCAGGGCCGCAGGGAAGGTGAACGACGTCCTCACACTCATCAAGCTCGCCCCCCTGCTCCTCCTCATCGTAGCAGGGCTTGGATTCTTCATCATCCAGCCGGAGATCCTTATCACAAACTACACTCCCCTGCTCCCGCTCGGACTCGATAACGCCGCCCATGCACTCGTCCTGATCTTCTGGGCGTATACCGGGTTTGAGCTCGGGACGCTCCCGGCTGGCGAGGTGAAAGACCCGCAGAAGGCTATCCCGCGCGCCATAACCATCGGGATGCTGATCGTCTCCCTCTTCTACATCCTCACGAACTTCGTGCTCTTCGGGCTCGTCAACTGGACTGGACTTGAGCAGAGCACCGTGCCGCTCGTCGTCGCCGGAACCACCCTCTTCGGTTCGGCGGGAGTGATCATCATGACGGTCGGCGCGCTCTTCTCGGTCTCAGGGTCAAACGAATCCGGGATGCTCGGCAGCGCCCGACTCGCGTATGCGATGGCGATCGACGGCCTCTTTCCCCGGGTGTTTGCCCGGGTTCACCCCCGCTACGGCACGCCCTACATGGTCCTCATCGCCCAGGGGGTGATAGCGTTCCTGCTCTCAAACATCGGGAATCTCTCCAGGCTGATATCGTTCGCCGTCCTCACCCTTGCGTTCTCGTTCCTGCTCACCTGCTTTGCTCTCATCGTGCTCCGGGATGATCGTGCCGCAAAACTCCGTGGTCAGCACATCCTCCCCCTCGCTGGCATCGCGATCTGCCTCTATCTCCTCTTCTCAACCACGACCTTCGATAAGGTCGCAGGGATCCTTGTCATCCTCGCCGGCATCCCGATCTATCTCTACTACTCGCCAAAAGAGGATATACACCATCTCAAAGCCCTCTTCCTATCCGAGGAGGCAGTGCTCCAGCGGAGACTCGAAGCAAAAGAGACATACCTTGCAAACCTGCTTGGTATCATACACACGGTCGCGGAGTGGCTCGGGCGGCCTGGAGGTCGCAGGAGAGGGTAACGGCTCTACCCGGTCAGAAAGCGGTAAATCTTCGTGTATTTACGCAAAAGATGGCGAATAGATCTTATATTCGGTTCGTCCGCTACAACTCGACTGATAGCGATATTTGCGCCGTTGCGAAGGTCTACTCTACGCTGCTCCCCACTTCCGGTGACGGGGTCGATACAGGTGACCGCCGGCGGATCGCGTCACTCGATGAGCACGAGCCCTGCTGATACGACATTACCGTGGATGAAATACGCTCAGGGTGCCATCTCCCACCCGGCGCAGACGTCCCGCTTCGGGTCGAGCAGTACATCATGTGGGAGCCCTATGAGTGAGACGGCCGCGAGAGCCCCGATGGCACCCCGGCAACCGTAGAGGCGGGCCCCGAACCTCACAGCGGTTGCATCCGCCACCTCGCGCGTGACCACCGTCTCACGGGCGCTCCTGCCGTAGGCCCGGAGATCCCGCGGTACCCGGAATCCCTCTCTTACCGCGAGTCCCCACTCGGGGGATGCCGCCTCGTCGGCGACGAACCGCACGGCCGCCTCTTCGATCCGCATCACCTGATCGGGCTCCACAGCAAGCTCGATATAACTACAGGAGTTCCCCGCGGTCCGCCCCTCAAGTCGTGGGTTGAGCATCGCCACCCGATGTCCGATGGGCATGACACCATCCAGTTTTGCGAGGTGCTGGAGGAGGGCGAGGGCGAGGGCGAACGTTGCCCCCTCGCTCCCGGTATCGGTGTCGTCGATACCGATGGCGACATAGGTGAGTGCCCGGGTGACCACCTCGCCCTCGACCACCCTCCCCTCGCGGTGGACGGTGACGTCGCAGACACCCTCGGCGAGGGAGATCATATCGGTGAGCGAGTAGGCCGGACCACCGATACACCTGATGTGCTGGAGGATGTATTCCCCCTCGCGAAAAACGCCGGCGATCCCGACCGCCGGTGCCGGATCGAGCCCGACAGCGATCTTCCACCGGCCAAGGTGTGCCCGTTCCCGGAGAAGGGTTCCATCGCGGTGGACCGATTGCAGGGCACCTCCGGCGCGGGCGTGGTGGAACTCGCAGAAGGCGGCGCACCCTCCGCTCATGCACTCATGGTAGATCTCGACCTGATCGCCATCGATTGTGGTGAAGATACGCCGGCAGGCGCTCTCCGGCATCGCGCTGCTCGCCGCATACCGGGCGGCATGTCGTCCCCGCTGCTCACCGGTGAGGACAACGCACCCTTCCTCAATGAGGCGATTCACCCAGTCCTGAACGGTGCTCCGGGGGGTATCGGTGGCCTCGGCGATATCGGTCACCGTGAAGTAGCCCACCTCAAGTGTCACCTGGCGCATCAGTCGCAGGTACTGTTTTCTTCGTTCAAGAACCCTGGACATGCCTGCTCTGGATGTAGAGGAGGTCACCGATCACGGCACTGGCGGTCTCCGTGGAACCTGCACCCTTCCCGATGAACGTGAGATCCCCGGCGAGGTCTGTCTCCACGGTGACGGCGTTGAGCGTCCCTTCGACGACGAGGGGGTGGGTCTTCGCGACGATCCTCGGCGAGACCCGGAGCACCCCGACCCGGGGGATGATCTCACCGATGAGCCGGATGGTGCAGTCCTGATCCTCTGCAAGCTGTAGCGCCTCGGGCGAGAGGAGGGTGATCCCCGTCCTCTCCACATCATCGAGCGTTGTATCCATATCGAAGACAGTATTTGCGAGGATGACCAGCTTGATGCCTGCATCGATCCCCTCGACATCGTATGTGGGATCCGCCTCAGCGTAGCCGAGATCCCGGGCCTCGGCAAGCGCCTGCTCGTAAGTGAGACCTTCTGCTGCCATTCGGGTGAGGATGTAGTTGCAGGTGCCGTTGAAGACACCACATATCCGTGTTATGGCATTCCCGGCAATTCCTTCCTGTATGGCGTGGATGAGCGGTATTGCGCCGCAGACCGTCGCTTCATACTTCAGGAAGACGCCGTTCTCCTCCGCAAGGGTCCGGAGCTCCGGGTAAGCGAGGGCGATCGGACCTTTATTTGATGTGACGACGTGCCTGCCCCGCCGGAGGGCGCCCCTGATATAGCCCAGCGCCGGCTCTGCGGTCTCGACGTTGGTCGGGGTCACCTCGATGAGTATGTCATACTCCGCCCTCTCCACAACATCCGTGGGGCTTATGCCCGGGTCGCCACAGGGCTCGCCCTGCTCTTTTCGGGCAAGCGCCGCCGCCAGATCGACCCCACCGGCATCGATGATCCCGCTCCTTGAATCAGCAAGCCCGGTGACGGTTATATCCAGGTCCTTCGCGAGGATCGAACGGACGATGCCCTGGCCGACCGAACCAAAGCCCAGGAGTGCGATCCGCATCATGCATCCTCCAGGGGCTCGATGATGAGGAGTTCCTTCTGTTCAGCGACGGCGCGCAGGATCTGTATCGCTCTCTTCATCTCAGCCCGGGTGGTCGAACGGATGGTTATGCGGGCCGAAGACGGGGAGCTGATCGCAGGCATGACCATGGAGAGTTCTGTCACCTCAGAAGAACCGGTTCTATCGATCTGGTTGACCGTATCCGAGAGATCGGTGTGCATCAGGTGCCCGATCACGATCAGTGTGCATTCATAGAGAAGCCGCTCTTCACCGATGCGCACAACGTTGACGCCCTGCTCCCTGAGCAGTTCAAGGAGTCTCTCAAGCCTCCCCTCCGGTAGTTCGAGCACGATCTGGACATCCAGCGCCTCTGCGGCCGTCGTGGCCTCTCTCTGGTGAATGACCGCTATTATGTTCCCCCCGACGGCAGAGATCGGTTTGAGGGCCGCGACCAGCTGTCCGGGCTGGTCTCTCATCTCCAGTTTCATGGATACCTGCAAAGAACCACCTGCTGAATAGTTGACCGGCCGGGAAGATAAGCCTTGTACCCCTGCAAAAATAGGGAGGAGGGGGGCTTTACTTCCGCACCGACCACGGCGTGTCGATGAGACGTTCCAGAGATTGGGCAAACTCAGGGAGGGCTTCGGCCGGGATACCTATGACCATTTCAGTCTCCTCCATTCCAGAGAACCGGCGAGCACCGTCGCACCCGAGAGAGAAGTTGACCCTGCCAGTGAGATAGGGCTGCACTGTCGCATCCGCACAGAGTGACTGATATCCCGTCATCGAAGACTCTATCCGGCCGCCGAGTCGGTAGAGCGTGGCCTGTGCGAGTCTCATCATCGCACGGGGTTCGGCTATGATGAGGACGACATGCGGGTCAAACGGGGTCTTCTCAAGCGGTGCATAGACTGTCGCGTAGGTCTGGAGTGGGGGAGCATGCGGAGCCTGCTGGATGGTCCTCATGCAGGCGGCCCAGCTCTCGAACTTACCGCGCACGTAATAAAACTCTCCTGTGCTGAGGTCTTTTGAGAGTTCCTTGAGCCCGAGAGCCCAGGCGGCGCCCATACAGGCGAATTTGTCGGCGGTTGCGTAGAAGATCTCGTCGTCCAGGCGAGCCCTGCTTACCATCTGGCAGTGGCGGGCCATTTCATTGATCGGCTCGACACCCTCGGGGATGGCCTCCGGGCTCTTTGCGAACTTCACCGCAACAGGTGAACCTCTCAGGTTGAGGGTCTTCTTCATCGTCTCTGCGATCTCCGCATAGGGGATATCGGTGCGTATCTGGTCTTCCATGTTCGCGCTTACACCTCTCTTGAAGTAGTCCTCCCGGACACTCATAAAATCTTTGTTTTGGTATGCTGGATCTAGAGGTTCCGGAGTTTGTAGTTCACCTTCTCAAAGAAGGGTTTCCCGATATCGACAAAGAGTGCCGGGTCATCAGATCTCCTGACCGTGATCTTCGCCTCCCTCTCGAGTTCAAAGATGCTCTGCCCGTCTATGGCGATATGTGCAGGTTTCTCTGTCTCAAGGGTGATCTCCAGGGTTCTCTCGGTGCTGATGAGGTGGGGGCGGGACGAGAGCATGTACGGTGCAAGCGGTATGAGGAGGAAACCCTCGACCTTCGGATCGACGATCGGCCCTCCGGCGCTCATGGCGTAGGCGGTTGATCCGGTCGGGGTTGATATGAGAAGGCCGTCAGCCCTGAACCTCTCCGAGGGTATTTCGTCGACATAGACACCGAACCGGAGCATCTTGGCCGGGCGCTCGGTGACGATCACCGCCTCGTTGAGGGCATCCCCGAGATGTCTCCCATCGGTGTAAAGACTGATCCGCATCCGCTGTTCGACCAGGAATCCATCTTTGAAGGTGGTGAAGAACGCATACGCTTCCTCAGGTTCAAGGTCTGCGAGGAACCCGACCCCCCCCCGGTTGATGCCAATGACCGGGACCTGCTTTCTCATCCTGTGGATGGTGAGGAGGACCGACCCGTCACCGCCGATGACAACGACCAGATCGCCGGTGATCTCCTCGAATGGTACTCCTTCTCTCCCAAGGCGGCCTGCTGTGCCCGCCTCAAGGGTGACGCCATGCCCCAGATCTTCGAGATGCCGGGCGAGCGATGCGGTGTAGCGAAGCGCCTCCTCATCATCGATACGCGATACTAAAACGATCCTCATACCGGCATCACCTCAGGCACCCGATGACCTCATCATGCACGGCACCGTTCGTAGCGACGAGGCACCGCCTGACAGAGACCTCGTCCGGGAAGGTGAGAATTTTTCCCTCGAGATCAGAGACGACGCCCCCTGCCTCCTCACAGACCAGCATCCCCGCCGCCGCATCCGTTACGCGGAGTGTCCCCCGCACGTCGACAAATCCGTCGATACGGCCACATCCAACGTAACAGAGTTCGAGGGCTGATGCGCCGAGGTGGCGCCACCTCCGGATCTTCTGGCTGATCTGGAACACGCGGGTCGGGTCGAACTTCCGGCCGTAGACGCTCATGGCACTCTCCTCAATATGCGATGTACCGGAGACCCTGATAGGATGCCCATCGAGACAGACCTCCTGCCCCCGCACAGCATGGAATGTCTCACCGGTGGCGAGGTTCTGGACGTATCCCTGCTGGACGATACCGCCTTCGGCGTAGGCGATGGAGAGGGCGTAGAACGGGATCCCGACCACCGCGTTATAGGTGCCGTCGACCGGATCGAGGAATATAGTGCCCTCCTCTCCGCTCATTCTGATAAGCCCGAGTTCCTCGCTAATCAGGCGCTCACAGAGAGGATGACCCCTGAAGTAATCCACAACGATCTCTTCTGCGACCTGATCGATCCTCTTTGTGGGTGTGCCATCCGCGCCCATCGTCACGTACTCCCCTGCCTCCGGCGTTCCGGCCATATCAGTCACTGCATCCCTGACAGCCCCTGCCAGGTCACCACATGCCCGGATGAATTCAGTCAAATGCTCCTCGCGCCTCCTCCCTCTCTACGGTGTATTTATTTAATGCAATCCAGATACATTAATCACGCGTTTGTTGAGTGGGAGAACATGAAAGAACAGACAGAAGTTGGAAAGCTGAAAGAAGGGCGCTACGTCATTATCGATGACGAGCCCTGCAGGATAGTCTCCATCGCTATATCCAAACCCGGCAAACATGGGGCTGCAAAGTCCCGGATCGAGTGTATCGGTATATTTGATGGTGTCAAACGCTCGATCGTTCAACCGGTATCGGCAAAGACCTATGTCCCTATCGTGGAGCGAAAGATTGCACAGGTTATATCGATCGCCGGCACGACCGTCCAGTTTATGGATGTCAAGGACTTCGAGATGTTCGAGCTCAACCTGACCGAGGAAGAGGTCAGCGGCCTTGAACCGGGCAAAGAGATCGCCTACATAACATCCCTGGGTAAGAAGAAGCTTGAGTGATCTCTTCTGGCTCTCAAAAGCGGGCATGAACGAGCTCGCCCATCTTTATTTTGCTGATGCGGAGGCATCATACGAGGATGCTCGCTATGCCATCTTCGGCGTGCCTTATGATGGGACGACATCGTTTAAACCCGGAGCACGGTTCGGGCCCCGGGCGATCCGCGAGGCGTCACTCAACTTTGAGTCCTACGACCCCGCGACCGGTCTCGACCTCTACGAGGTTCCCATCGCCGACCTCGGTGACCTTATGGTCTCAAAAGTTCCGGAGGATCTGGTAGACCAGGTAGCGGACGTTGCAGGCGAGATCGCCGGCGATGGAAAGATTCCGGTGATCCTCGGTGGTGAGCATACCGCGACGATCGGTGCGGTCAGGGCCTTATGCCCGGATGTCTACATCGTCTGCGACGCGCACCTGGATCTGCGGGACGAGCTCGACGGGACACCTTACAGCCATGGGTGTGTCACGCGGCGCGTTCTCGACTCGGTCGATGATGTCGTCATAATCGGTGCCCGGAGCGGCGATCGCGAGCAGTTTGAGATCGCAGAGGAGAGGGCGCAGCTCTACACCGCGGATGCGGTTCGGGAGCGGGGGATCGGTACCATCCTCGATGAGATCCTCGATAGGGTAGAGGGACGGAGTGTCTACCTCTCGATCGATGCCGACGCGATCGACTGCTGTCTCACCCCGGGCCTCGGGACGCCGGAGCCGTTCGGGATGACGCCGCTCGATATCAGGGAGGTTGTGCGGACCCTCGCGCCGCATGCGATGGGGTTTGATTACGTGGAGGTCGCCCCGTTTGATTCCGGGCAGACGGCAGCGGTGGCGGCAAAGATAGTGCGGGAGTTCATCGCACGGCACTGGATCGCGGAGCGGTGAGGAGCCCGGGGTCGACATTTTTCCCTCGTATTTTTCATCAGATCAGGGCACCGGATAAGAACAAGACCGCTTTTGACCATGAACCGGCCCTCACAGGCCGAAAAGAGCGATAATATCAGGTCGGGGTGGTCTCACACGAGCGCTTCATGGCGCTGCTGACACCGGGCCCACAACTCATCCCACTCATCGGGGTGCTCTGCTGCCCATGCAAGGATTGTCCGGGCAACCCTGGCCCGCGACTCCAGGTCGCCCCGGTAGTCGATCAGGATACAGTCGACAACCATCCCGATCTCCTCTTCTGGCAATTCGCCATTTTCTGTCATACTCTCCACCTCCAGGATACTGCCCCGGGTGCTCTTATTGTGAGAGGGATCTTGATACCATATAACCCTGATCATCACCCGACACGGGCGCCAGAAATGCCCTAACATCCTGAAAGCAGTCCCGGAGGTCTGGATGCGGCCGGCATCCGGTATCCCTGCCCTGATTCGCCACCTGCGGAATCCGCGCCTGATATCGCCGCAGGGGTTAATAGTTCCCGGAGGAGAATGAATACAGAAACGACCATGAGACTCGGTGTGCTCTTCTCCGGTGGAAAAGACTCCCTCTTCGCCTGCTGGAAGGCGATGCAGCATGAAGAGGTGGCCTGCCTGATCACGGTCATCTCCAGAAACCCCGAGAGCTACATGTTCCATACCCCAAACATCCACCTCGCCGGACTGCAGGCTGAGGCGGCGGGACTCCCCCTCGTGGAGGCGGAGACAGCCGGCGAGAAAGAGACAGAACTTCTGGACCTGAGGCGCGCTCTCCTTGAGGCCAGGGATCGGTTCGGGATCGAGGGGGTCGTCACGGGGGCGATCCTCTCTGTCTACCAGGCGTCGCGCGTCCAGAGGCTCTGCCATGACCTGGATCTCTGGTGCTTCAACCCCCTCTGGCACACGGACCAGGAGGCCTACATGGAAGATCTCATCGGTGCCGGGTTTCGTGTCATCATAACGGGCGTCTTCTCCTGTCCCTTCGATGCATCCTGGCTCGGGAGGGAGATCGATCACCGTGCCCTCAATGAACTCCGGGGTGCCGCCCGGAAATACCGGATCACCCTCACCGGCGAAGGAGGAGAGTTTGAGACCTTCGTCGTCGACGCCCCCTTCTTCTCCCGGCGGATCGCGATCGAGGAGGCGTCGAAGGTCTACCGGAACCACAACGGTGTTCTCCATATCGAGCGGGCGGGGCTGGTGGAGAGATGATCCTGGTGATCGACCTCTGCTACCGGGAGAATTCGCTCTCCCGGGCCGAGTTCGTCGGGCCGGTTGCAGGGATCCTCCGGGGAGTGGGTGCGGTGCCCATCGTCCGCCACTATACCGCCGTCAGCGCACCCGATCTTGAGGCGGCGGACGGGGTGATCCTCTGTGGGACAGCGCTGAAGGACAGGGGTTTTATGGAGGGTCCCGAGCGATTCGGGTGGCTCCGTGTGTTTGGGCGGCCGGTGCTCGGCATCTCTTCCGGCATGCTGCCCATCGTGGCTACTTTTGATATCGGCATTGAACCATGCCCGGGGATAGGTATGACCGATATCCAGGTGATCTCGCCCGACCCGCTCTTCGCCGGGAAAGAGATATTTGCGGCATATGAGCTCCACGAGTTTGCTGTGCAGGTCACGGACAGGTTTGTGCCGCTCGCAGTCTCGGATCGGTGCACACAGGCACTCCGGCACTGTTCACTCCCGATCTATGCTCTCCTCTTCCACCCGGAGGTCAGGAACGAGTGGATCATCGAGAGGTTCTTTGATCTGACGGAGTCAGACTGAAAGTACCGGGGCAGGGGCGCTTCCAGCGCATGCCCCTGCCTTTCTCTCCCTCACCGCCCGTACTGGTTGATCGTATTGATAAGGGCCGAGAATCCTTCCATCTCTTTCTCAAGCACCTCTGCCCGGGTCATACCCATGCTTGTCTCCGCATCGGCGGTCAACATATCGGGGCCGCGCACAACCTCGCGGTCAACACCGTCGGCCGAGAGGATCTTCTGCGCCTCGATGTCATGGACGAACGCCCGGCCGGGGATGATAACGACATCCTCAAGCCTCGCCAGGTTTACTCCGGCGAGGTCATCAGCGGTGATGAGGCAGGCGATCTCTTTTCTGACCCTGACGACCCTTGAGCGGGCGCCGCGGATCGAGAGGAGGCGCTGGATGAAGGGGGCCGCCACGCTCCCGGTGATCACCGTCGCGCGCTTCCGGACCCGGGGGAGCTTCCGGAGCAGGTCGGGTTCATGGAGGATTGCAAACGGCGAGCCTATTGAGGGATCCCAGAGCGGCGTTCCGCTGATCTTCATCGAGAACTGTTCATTGAGACGGGTGACGATATCGCGGAACTCATCGGTGGTGTGGACCTGTTGCCCCTCGATGAGCGGCGCGTTGCCGAGGATGAGCCCCTGATCTGTCCGGTTGGCAAACCGCATCAGGATCAGTCCTTTTGCGCCCCGATCCTCGAGCCATGCACAGGTCTCCTCAAGGATCTCACCGTCGTTGACGCCCGGTATAACGACCGTGGCGGCGTACGTATCGATTGCACCGCAGAGACGGTCGAGGACCGCGAGCGAGGCCTCCGGTGTCGGGTCGTGCATCCAGCGCCGGCGCAGTTCAGGATCGGCGGCGAATATGGTGTAGGAGATCTCAGAGAGGCCGTTCTCGATGAGGTGATCGGCTATATCCGGGTCATCAAACCCCTTCCCGCTGGTGTAGCCGATGTGGATCGGCGCTTCCATGCTGGAGAGCAGTTCGACGAGATCGCGAAACTCCGGGTAGCAGCTCGGATCCCCGCCGCCGCTGATGGTGATCCGGTCGAGATCGTCGGTCATCACCTGGAGGTTTGCGAGTACCTCATCGGCGACGGTCCGGAGATCCTTGAATCCTTCGTACTGCTCCCGGACGCCCCGGGTGCAGTAATCACAGCCTTTCTGGAAGGGGAGGCAGTATTTGCAACCGAACGAGGTAGTCCCCTGGACGTGTTTGAAGTAGCAGTACGAGCAGAACCCCCGGCAGTCGAGGCCGGGCCGGCCCCCGAGATCGACAGTGAGATGCGACATCCTGCTGGTACTCTCTGCGCTCCTCTGTTATGAACATTGCAGACCTGCCCATATCAACGGTTTGCCGGCGGCGCCGCGCATATTTATCTCTGTGGGGTGAAGTATCCGCTGGAGGATGAGGGAGGTGCGAACGAGTCGCCGGCTATTACTCAGGTTCTACCACGATCCCGGCTACGATTTCTCCCGGGTCGGGATCGAGTACATCGACCGTGGGGCCCCGGGGGATCGATCGATTGTGCCGGGGGAGCGGATCCTCGCGCTCGATGCGCAGTACCTGGAGGTGGATGCCGGGACGCCGCGTATAACGTACATACCCTACCACCGGATCCTCCGTATCCTCTACGACGGCGAGATCGCCTGGGAGCGCGGTGGCCGGTCGGATGATCCGGGGGTGGGATGAGGGGATCCAGCGCCACCTTTTTTACCGCATACGATCCACAATGTAGGGTGTGCCTCAGTGGCTCAGCTGGCAGAGCGGGTGACTTGTAATCACCAGGTCCCGAGTTCAAATCTCGGCTGAGGCTCTAAGAACTCAGATTTTCGATCTTTTCTTGAAGAGAGTGATATGGCCGCCGGCCTCAATAGAGCAGCATATCAGCGCGCATGACCGACTGGCATCGCTGGTGCATGCCCGCCGCCGCGGTCATCGGGCCACCGCAGAAGAGGCGGCAAGCAGGCCTGTAGAGGGTGCTTTCGGGACCAAACGAAGGACTTCTCCGCCTTCACAGATCTCTGCCATGATTTCATCCATATCTGCCTCGAAGGGTGGAGATAGTATTCCAGGGTTAACCCGGCTGCTCACTGCCGGTACAATCCGGATAAGAGCTAGAGATCTCCGGGCGGGAACAAAAACCCCATCCATCCACCTTTTTTTGGGAGGACCGCGAATCACTAAGTGATCAAGAGTGGCAGAAGAGAAGATAGGCACCGGCGGGCTTGCCATCAACACCATCCATACCATGGACTGCATGGAGGGGATGGAGCGCCTTCCGGCAGGTTCGGTCGATATCATAGTCACATCACCGCCCTACAACATAGGAAAAGGCTACAGATCCTACGATGACAGACAACCCCGGGAAGACTACCTCGACTGGATGGAGGAGGTCGCCATAGCGGCCGCCCGGGTCCTCGCCGGCGATGGCTCGTTCTTCCTCAATATCGGCGGCAAACCAAGCGACCCCTGGGTTCCTTTCGACGTCGCCAGACGATTTCGACCACATTTTGCGCTCCAGAACGTCATCCACTGGATCAAGTCGATCGCCATCGAGAAAGAGGATGTGGGTAATTACGAGAATATCACCGGCGATATAGCCGTCGGCCACTACCAGCCGGTGAACAGCCCCCGCTACCTGAGCCAGTGCCATGAGCATATCTTTCACTTCACGAAGAGGGGGGATGTAACCCTGGATAAACTGAGCGTCGGCGTCCCCTACCAGGACAAGAGCAACATAGGGAGGTGGAAGGCAGCGGAGCAGGACCTCCGCGATCGGGGGAACACCTGGTTCATCCCTTACCAGACCATCCGCTCCTCCCGGCCCCACCCGACCACATACCCGGTGAAACTCCCGGAGATGTGCATCCAGCTCCACGGTTGCCGCCCGGGAACGCTCGTTCTGGATCCCTTCATGGGCATCGGGAACACAGCACTCGCAGCGATCGCTCTCGGCGTAGACTACATCGGGTTTGAGATCGACCCCGCCTATCAGGAGATCGCAGAGGCCAGGATCGTTGAGGCGTGCAGCCAGGAACAACGCGACCTATCTTCATTCCTTAATCCCCCGGGGCGCGGTTGATGAATACCCTCATCCCCTTCGCCCTCGCCCTCCTGGTGATCACCGTCGCGTCGCTCCGGTACCGCCTCCCCCCGTTCCTCACCCTGATCGGGACATCGGTCCTCTTCGGCCTCCTCGCCGGTATACCGGTGGAGACGATCGTACCGACGATCACGGGCGGTGCAGGCCGGATCTTCTCCGTCCTCGGGGTCGTCATCTTCTGCGGAGTCGGGATCGCCCAGGTACTCCGAGAGGGAGGTCTCGTAGCGGATATCGTCGCGAGCATCCGGGGGCTGGTGCGCCGCCCCCTCCTCACCGCAGGGACAGCCGGTTACCTCCTCTCCGTCCCGCTGATGTGCGGTATCACATCGTTTGTCATCCTCGCTCCCATACTCACCCACCTGCACACTGACCGGCAGGCGGCCCGGACTCTCCTCTACTGCGCAGGTGTCGCAGGGATGGTATCATACGTGCTCCTGTACCCCGCCCTCGTGGTCTACTCTACAACAACAACCCTCGGTCTCTTCCCCGGCCGGCCCTGGGAGATCAACCTCATAGCCCTCCCGGTATCCCTCCTGATCCTCGCCGGACTCCTCCTTCTCCTGCGATCCCGCACACAACCTTCGACAGAGTCAGCACCTCCCGACACCGGGACTTCGGAGTGGAAGCGTCGCGCCTGGCTACCGTTCATCGTCATCGTACTGATGCTCGCAATCGGGTCCCTGGTTCCCTCGCTTCACGTCCTCGCAGATATCAACCTGGCGCTCCTCGCCGGGCTCTTCTGCGCGCTCGCCATAGTTCCCCCGGACGCGCGGGAGAGAGGGTTTGCACGCGGAACAAAGAATGCCGGGATAATCATATTCGACCTCGCCGGCGCCGGAGCGTTCGGTAGCATCATCGCGGCGAGTGCGTTTCCTGCCGACGTTGCCGCGCAGGTCCAGGGTATCCTCCCCATAACACTCCTGCCGTTTGTCATAGCCGCCCTGATGCAGGCGGCACAGGGGTCGAGGGTCGTCACCGCAACCGTCACCTCCACCATCCTCGCCACCATCCCGGCAGCCCTCGCGATCAACCCGCTCGCTCTGGTGCTCATGATCTCCGCGGGGGCGTTTATGTTCTCCTACGTGAGCGACCCCTTCTTCTGGGTGCTCAAGAGGGTGACCGGCGACGAATTTTCAGGGGTCGTGCGGAACTACACACTCCCGCTCTCGGCGGCAGGCCTTGTCACGCTCGCGGTGGCGCTGATCGTTGAGATAATGCTATGAAAAAAAGATCCGCCGAGTCCACTCACAGGACGGTGTGAGAGAGTGGCGGGATGGCGCTCTGGTTGGAGAAGGTCTCCTCGTGACCATCAGGGAACCGAACCAGTGTCAGGTCCGGGGAGAAATCCACACTTATCAGCGCCGCAAACCAGTAGCTCTCAAGCACCTTCTGTGCCCCGGTGAAGTCGAGTGCTGGTGTGGAGTAGGTGGTCCCGTCATCGGTCTTCTGGATCTTTGCAAAGCCCGGGACCGAGAACGAGGCGGCGTTGCTGCTGGCCGAAGTCACTGTTACAGGCGCACCGGTTGCCCCCTCAAGTGCAGACTTCAGCTCCTGTTCCGGTTCAGTGATCTTGAAGAATACTGCTATCTTCTCGATCCACGAAAGACTGTAGTTAAAGGTTATATCTGCGCCCCCGTCCTCATCCACCAGTATCCGAAGCTCATCAGCGCTGAAGGCACTCGCCGGAGCTATCATGAATGCCAGGATCAGGAGGGAGGCGGCCAGGATCCCGCGTTTCATCCTTGTACCTCAGAATTTCTATGACTGTTTGTGGCTATAAAGGTTTGGAGCGGTTGATTGCCTGAGATAGACCGGAATCTTGCGCAGGTGAGAGAGATGGGGAAAATCAGAGGGTGGTTGGTGCCACCATCAGTGCACACGTAGCCAGAGGTGCAGGTCCCGGTAACTGGCAGATATATGATCGGCAGGGTCATCCGGAGGTGCTTCTTTGAAGAGGAGGAACTCAAGCCTGTTTGTATTTGAGTCCATGATCCGGAAGGTGTAAGGCTGCTCTACGGTCTGGTTATGCGCTACGGTGACTGAGAACCGATCAAGGAGTGTCGCGGAGTCGATCACCGACTGGTTCGTTGCCGCATTGAACCTGCTCCGCACGGCAAACGTCTCCACGATGTAGGTAATATCCTGGTACTCCTGGTTCCCTATGCCGATGATAACCGTCTGTGGGGTTCGGGACATGAATTCTGTCGGGTAATCGGCTGCCTTTCCTTTTGGCCCGAGGATGTAGAACTCGGTGAACTTCTCTCCCTCCTCCGGCGAGAGGATGATAAAGATCGTCGTCCCGGCAGCTACAACGACAGCAAGTATAAGAACGATACTCACGGCCAGTTCGATCGGGGAGAGAGAATCACCAGAAGGAGACTCTTTTACCGCAGCAAAGAACATGTCGATGCGTGCCCTATACCGGCGGAACAGCGCACCCGGTCCGGCGATGATACCGGATCCTCCATGAGAGTGGATGGTCAGTCCGATGACGGTGACAGAGGAGACGAGCGCCAGGACACAGACAGCCCCGGGAAGGGGTTTATTGAAGGTCAGAAGGGATATAGCAACAACGACGACGAGATTCCATGCACAGGCGGTCGTGAGTGCAGGAGATCCGGCGAGGGGTCTGGTGATGGATTTGGACGGCATCTGCTACCCATGAAAGGGCGTAAGTATATATAAATTCCCGGAGGGTCGTTGCTCTGCAGGGCAGGGGTGAACGGGACTGAACTACCCTCCGGTAGCGCCCCGGGATCGATCCTTGCGATCTGATTGAGACTGACGTTCCGGAGGGATGAACTCCGGGCATTATCGACGTACCCCTGCCATCCACGGGGAGAGGAGTTCCTGATGCCGGCCGATGGGGGCAACATGGGCTCTACCGGGCAGGGTCGCGCATCGCGCGATTTTCCAGGTGCCGATCGAGAGATGATCCCGGGAAATATCAGCACATTTTAATTGACGCAGATCTAACCCTGGATAGATGACCCGGGTCAGGGGGGATGATCAGGCATTTACCGGACTGGAGGCAGCGATTGTCTTCATCGCTTTCATCGTCGTTGCATCGGTATTCGCGTATGCCGTGGTCGGTGCGGGCATCGCCACATCGCAAAAAGACCAGGAAGTGATGCATACCGCCCTCAAAAAGTCCGGATCGGCCATCCGCCCCGGGCAGACTGTTATCGCCAAACTCAGCGGTCTGGGTTATCTTGATTTCATTGAGTTCGACCTTGAGACCGCAACCGATCTTGCTGCGGTCGATATGGAGGGTGTTGTCTATACGATAACCACAAAAGATGCATCTATCGCGTTTCCTCCCGGTGACCCGGGAATCAAAAAGATAACCTGGCGATACCGGAAGGACAACAACAACCTCCTGGAGGCGGGGGAGGTCGTTATGATAAGACTGGATGTGCTGAGCATGAAAATTCAGCGAGGGGAGACGTTTACTATCGGGATGACTACCGCGGATGGGGCAGCCGCCTCATTGACCAGGACCATCCCTGCAGGAGTTGGGAGAAATGTCTATATCGAACTATTCTAATGGAGAGAATGGATTCACCGGGCTTGAGGCCGCAATCGTGCTTATCGCGTTTGTCGTGGTTGCATCCATCTTCTCCTACACCATCCTGGGGGAGGGTTTTCACTTCTCCCAGGAAAGTCAGTCGGTCATTCACCAGAGCATCCAGCAGGCAGGATCAAGCTGCACGGTAACTGGAACCGTCTACGGTGTCAGTGATTCTCCAGAATCATTAAAGTACATCATTGTTCCTATCGGTCTCACCGCTGGTGGTGAGCCCATTGATATCACCACGGTATCAATCCGTATCGCCGGCCCCCGGCGTACAGAGATAGTTCCGCAGAATGACCTTCTTATTGATACATTTCCCGAGCCAGGGTGCTGGAGCGTACAGGAACGGTATTGTAGCAATGTCGACAACCTTCTGGAGACCGGGGAGTGTTACGTCCTGAACATCTCGCCACATATCCGCACCGATCTTGGCCCGCATGGTACCTTTGCCATCGAGATCAAACCTGCTGGCAGGGCGGCGCTCCGGGTGAAGAAGACCGTACCCGGCCAGATCGATAGATTGACCCCGCTACGCGGATAACAGGCCTCACCCCGCATCCAGGTACTCTCGATATCTGATGATGCCGATAATTCCGGCGACCCCGACCGCTGCAAGCAACAGGTAATCTTCCGGCCCGGCCCCGGCCATCAGGATGCTCTCCGGGACACCGAATGCGCGGGCACAGAGTGAGGCGAGGGTGAGGGCTGCAAGGAGCAGGATAGCCATGCGGGTGAGTGCGCGCCTGAGTCCCGGGGTGTCGCAGCCAGGTCTGCCACAGGCTGCGAGGATTATGGGGGCTGACGCGAGGAGAAATATCCACTCCGAGAGAGAGGATACCTCTGCCAGGATGGCATTGCCAAAGTAATTGGTGAAATCGCCAGATTCATAGGGTCCGAGGAGAGGGAAGTACCAGGCGATGGGCGTCGTCCACATCGTATCAAGGATCTGGTGAGAGGCGACACCTGCCGCAACGGCGAGGAGCACAAACGACTCCCTCCTCCTCCAGAGAAAGATACCCACGATGAGCAGGAGCATGAGGAAGAACAGGCCGTGTCCGATTATCCGCCCGGAGTTGAGCGATCCCGCAAAGAGTATGTGACCCACCGGCTTATCGAGGAGGTCAGGGAGGACGGCCCCCAGAGCAGCAAAACCAATAAACCGCCGGTCACCCAGACGGTCGGCGATCACCAGACCGAGGACGAGGCCGATGAAGAGGTGACAGGCGACAAACATCCCTTATGAGGTTGATACTGGCGGGCTATAATCCTCTGGTTTGAATCTGGAGGGCAATCTGCACTGGATATGGGGGAGGTGGAGATAACCTTCAGGATAGCTGCCCGCGCTTTTTGCTCTCTCCGGGCGGTGGCGGCAGGCCTCAGCAACGTGACAAAAGAGAGGACGGGCCGTGGCGGTCCGCATCCTACCTCTCGCCAAACCCCCGGTATTTCGCCTGCTCAAGCATCGCATCTATGAGAACGAGCGCAAGCATGCACTCCGCGACCGGGACGATGCGGGGAGCGATACAGGGGTCATGCCTTCCCCCGACCGATATCTCCCGCTCCTCCCCGGCGATATCCACGGTCCGCTGCACCCGCCGTATCGAGGGCGTCGGTTTGACGGCGATCCTTACGACAATATCCTGCCCGGTGCTGATGCCACCGAGGATCCCGCCCGCGCGGTTGGATGCAAACCCGTCGGCCGTGATCGGGTCGTTCATCTCGCTCCCGAAGAGTCTCGCAGCGCCGAACCCTTCACCGATCTCAACACCCTTCACCGCACCGATGCCCATCAGCGCCCCGGCTATGGCGGCGTCGAGCTTCCCGAAGACCGGATCCCCGAGCCCTGCCGGACACCCGGTCGCCGTCACCTCGACGATGCCGCCCACAGAGTCCCCCGCATCCCGGGCTGCCCGGATCTCCGCCTCCATCGCCTCTGGTTCGGTTACACCGTGGATCTCGACAACTCTCCCCCGGATCGTGATGCCATGTGGCGCAAGAGAGCGCACCGCCACCGCGCCGGCCGCGACCCGGGCAAGCGTCTCCCTCCCCGAGCTCCTCCCGCCGCCGTGGTGGTCGCGAAGCCCGTACTTCACCTGCCAGGTGTAGTCGGCATGCCCTGGCCGGAAGAGATCCCGGAGGGTGTTGTAGTCCCCGGACCGTTGATCGCGGTTCATGACGATGAGCGCTATCGGAGCGCCGGTCGTCCTCCCCTCAAACGTCCCCGAGAGGATCTCAACCCGGTCCGGCTCCTGGCGCGCCGACTCAAGTGGACCCTTCCCCGGTCGTCTCCGATCGAGGTAGGGCTGGATATCAGCCTCCGTGAGGTTGATCCCGGGCGGGCAACCGTCGATGACCACACCCACGGCCCTCCCGTGACTCTCGCCGAACGTCGCGCACCTGAAGTTTCTCCCGAACGTATTCACGATAGCATCTCCCGGACCAGCGCAGGCGTGACCGCTATCCCGGTCAGGAGCCGGAACTGCGCCACCGCCTGGTGGACGAACATCTCGGTTCCCGGTATCGTCTCACACCCTGCCTCCTTTGCGGCCCTGATGAGCGGGGTCTCCGGCGGGGTGTAGACGAGGTCAAAGACGGTCGTTTCTGGCTCAAGGTCGTCGGATCCGAGCAGGCTCCGGGTGTCTGGCTCCATCCCGACCGGGGTTGCGTCCACAACCACGTCGGCGTCAGCACCCCTGAACTCCTCAAGTCCCCCCCACCGGCACCCGAACCGATCGGCAAGCTTCCGCGCCGTATCCGGCCGCCGCGCGAGGATCCGGACATCCATATCGAGCGAGAGGAGGGCGTAGGCCGCCGCAGCCGCCGCACCTCCAGCACCGAGGACCGCTGCCCGTGCGCCCTGTCGGTGGAGGAGTGGGGTCCGGACGCCCAGCCAGTCGGTGTTATAACCATACGTACGGTCGCCGCACAGCACCACGGTGTTCACCGCTCCTATAGCGGCCGCGTGGTCGTCCACCTCGTCGATGTAGCGCATTACATCGGTCTTGAACGGGATCGTGACGGCGAATCCCTTCGTGGGGAGGAGGGAGGCGAGGCGGACGATCGTCTCAATATCAGGCCACTCAAAGCGGGTGTAGTGGTAGTTCATACCAGAACGCGCAAAGAGTCGGTTGTAGAGGAGCGGGCTTTTACTGTGAGCACAGGGGTTCCCGGCGATGGCGCATATCCTGAGATCCGGGTCGCGGTCGATCATACCCCCGAGATCCGCGATGCCGAACCGCTCAAGGAGGGCGTTGCGCTCGCGGATCGCCTCACGAGATATACCGGCGCCCCGGAGCACCAGGTCCGCGACCTCCTCAGGCGTGCGCCCTCCGGTATCGATACAGACATCGGCCGCACCGATGTAAGCCTCCCCTCTCGCGGCGAGGAGCGTCTGCACCTCCTCTGCCGGCGAAAGGCCTGTCAACCCCGGCCGGTCACTGCCGGCGATCCGGTCCAGGATGACCTCAGGTGCGGCAGTGAGGAGGACGACCGTGCCGCGCCACCGGAGGTCTGCGACGTTCGCCGGGTCACAGACTGCGCCACCGCCTGTGCTGATTACGCCCCCGGCATCCCGGAGCGGTGCGATCACCTCCCGCTCCAGGATCCGGAACTCCACCTCCCCGTATCGCTCAAATATCTCAGGGATCGGCATCCCCGCCCGGCGCTCGATCAGTGCGTCGGTATCATAGAAGGGTACCTGCAACCGGTCAGCGAGGATCCCCCCGACCGCTGTCTTTCCGGTCCCCCGGAACCCGACAAGGACGACTTTCATAGCAGTCCCTCCCCGTAGAGCGCCTCCCAGAACCCGGGAAACGACTTATCAACACAACCGGGATCGCGGATCGCCATTCCACCGACCGCAAGACCGAGCACCGCAAACGCCATCGCCGTCCGGTGATCATCGTGCGGATCGACGAGCACACCGTGGAGGGGCGCGGGCGTGATCGTTATGGAGTCATCGGTGACCCGGACATCCGCCCCCATCCTCCGGAGGACGTCAGCCGTCACCCCGATACGGTCGCTCTCCTTGTACTGCAGGTGCGCTATCCCCGCGATCGTCGTCGGCGATCTAGCCGTCGCCGCCACCGCTGCGAGCGTCTGGACAGTATCCGGGGACGAGGACATATCGATATCGATCCCGGAGAGATCACCGATCCGCTCCACCGTCACCGCGTCCCCGACCGCCACCACCCGGCAACCCATCATATCAAGGGCCTCAATGAACCGACAGTCGCCCTGGACCGACGCCGGGTTCAGGCCCCTGACCGTGGCCTTCCCGCCGCAGACGGCCGCGATCGCGAAGAGGTAGGACGCCGAGGAGTAGTCGCCCTCTATCCGATAATCCATCCCCTGATAGGGCACACCGCTCTTCACCCTGAACCAGTCGTAGTCCCGGCGTTCAATCCGGGCGCCGAACCTGAGCATCACATCCATGGTCACGTCGAGGTAGGATCGGGACGCGGGAGGAGCCAGGAGAGTGAGCTCCACGTCCTCATCTGCATAGGGCGCTGCCATCAGGATGGAGGATATGAACTGACTGCTCATGCTTCCGTCGATCTCTGTCTTCCCGCCCTGAAGTCTCCCCGTGATCCGGATAGGAGGATAACCGGGTTGGCCGGCGAACGTGATATCGCCGCCGAGAGCCTGCAGGGCATCGGCGAGCGGCCCGATCGGGCGCTCGAGCATCCGCGCGCTCCCCGTGAGCACCACCGGGTGCGGGGCAAGGAGCGCTGTTGATGCGAGCAGTCGTAGCGTCGTCCCCGAGTTCCCACAGTCGATCGTGACCTCGCCAGACGCCGGGAAAACACCACCACACCCGGTTATGGTGAGTTCCTCCGGCCGCCACTCGATCGAGACCCCGAGACTCTCCAGTCCCCGTGCGGTCAGTTCAGTATCGATGGCGCGGAGCGGGGATACGATCCGCGACCGTCCGGAGGCGAGTGCCGCTGCGATCAGGGCCCGGTGGGTGTAACTCTTGGAGGGAGGTGCTGAAAATACTGCGTCAACCGGGCCGATCCTGGAGATCCTCGCGATCATACACCCGGTACCTCCATGCGGGCGTAACACCCAAGCTCCCTGACAGAAGTCATCCTTTTGAGTTCCTCCTTTGCTTCCTGCCACCCTTCAGAGATCGCAAGGTCGATGAAGAATACATACCTGCCGATCCCGCGCCGGGACGGGCGCGACTCGATCCGGGTCAGGTTGATCCCGCGCCGGGCAAAGACCCCGAGTATATCGGCGAGGAGGCCGACCCGGTCTGTTCCGGGGTCCACGAGGAGGCTGCACTTCGTGCTCCCGGCATCTCTTCGCGGTGTGGCAGATATCTCCACAAACCGGGTTGTGTTCTCCCTGCTGTTCTGAAGATCCCATAGAGCGATCGGCAGATCGTAGATCGCCGCCGCCATCTCCGGGATGACAGCGCCGGCGCGCTCATCCCCCTGCATCGCCACCGCACTTGCGGCGTTGCTGCTCGTATGCACGACCTCCACGCCGAGATCCCCGAGGTAGATCGAGCACTGTTCGTGGGTCTGTGGATGGGCGTATATGACCCGGAGCTTTGTCGGCTCCTCCCGGGCCGCGAGGTGGTGGCGGACCGGCATGTAGGCCTCGCCCGTTATAGAGACGCCAGACTCCATCAGCCCCTGGAGCGTCTCCCCCACCCCACCGGCCTCTGAGTTCTCGATCGGCACGAGACCGACGGCTGAACCCTTCGCCACGCGCTCGATGATGCTCCGGATCGTCGGCAGGAGTTCGATCTCGTCGCCGTAGAGCCGTGTGGCCAGGTCGTGGCTGAACGTCCCGGCCGGTCCGAGGGTCAGGATCGTCATCGGCTCACCATGTGGTTGATGAGGTCGTCGGTCTCCTCCGTCGCGGCCGCGAGGTATGAGGCGTAGTGGGCGGCGTTCTCAGCGAAGAACGCCCTGAACCGCTCATCATCGCCGGCCTCCACGATCTCCCGGAGCGTCCTGACTGCTTCTTCAAATGCATCGAGCACCGCCGGGATGGCCGGGTTCATCTGGAGCATATCACCATACAGTGAGGCATCCTGGGCGAGGATCCGCCCGGTAAGCCCCATCTCGATCCGGTAGATGGGGCTCGTGAACGAGAGGGTCTCCTCCACATCGGTGCCGTTCTGGCGGATAGCCTCAGCCTTCGCGAGTGTGCAGAAGTGGGTGAGACCCTGGATCACCGCCATCATCCGGTCATGCTCCTCCGGTGTTGTGAGGGTGATCATCGCTCCCTGGTCGCGGAAGATCGAGAGAAGTCCCTCGAGGGTCGCCGGATCACACCTCGCCGGGGTGGCTACGATCGTCTGACCCCTGAGGGATGCGGCACCCGGCCCGAACATCGGGTGGAGCCCGATCACCTCCGCACGCGAGGTGAGCATCGCCCGGACCGGATCGACCTTGAGTGAGGTGAGGTCGCAGAAGACCTGGTCCTCTGTGAGCAGGGGGGCGACCTCATGGATGACCGCGGCGGTGGCGCGGATGGGCACCGAGACCATGACGAGGTCGGCCGTCTCCGCGATATCTCTCGCGGTTATCTCTGTACCTCTCCCGGAGACCATCACCTCCAGGTCCGCTTCCTCAAAGACCCCGGCGAAGAACCGCCCCATCTGCCCGGTACCGCCGATGATGCCTGCACGCATCGCCTTCACTTCTCCAGGATTGTCTCGGCGACAGCGATACCGAAATGCCGCCCGCCTTCCGCGACGCTCCCGAGCACCCGGTCACCCACAGCGAGACGGGCGACCGATATCGCTCCTCCATCCTCTGCGACAAGCCTGATCGTCTCGGCGTTCTGGAGGACCAGACTCACCTTTGCATCGCCCGCCTCCGCCTCGACGAGGAGGAGCGGGCGGCGCTCGATCTTCACCCGGCCGACGACCGCATCATGGGTCGTGCCGGTATGTCCGGCGATGAGCACCTTATCCCCTGCCGCGAGATCGGTGAGGTAGGCGGTCTTCCCGTCAGGGAGGAGGGTGTAGGCATGCACCGCCCCGGCGTTCACCCGGAACGGGCGCGGGGCCACGTAGGGGTTCTCCAGGGTCT
>JGI24710J26742_10000794_pt1 | contig 29658 bp, 29 predicted proteins | sample BioPla2DNA2_FD_26742 | JGI IMG/M metagenome (IMG submission 26742)
TTCCCGGCTCATAGGAGAGATCCAGTAACTGCACCAGGAGATCCTTTACCGATGCCATCGAGTTGAAATTACCCGGCAATGGAAAGAAGGAAACTGGCACCTTGTCCCACTTTGAGACGAGCATGCAGAGATTGATCTGTTTCTGGTTGGTTTTCTTTGAATTGTACCCTCTCTCTCCAAACTCATCACCAGAACCAAAGATCAGAATCGGAGTGAGATCGTATGCGACGACCTCCCGGGATGTTCCTGGTAACGGATGAAGCGAACGCCATTGGGTGTAGAGTCCGTCACAGATGAGGTTACTGAAGTCCGTTAAACCATCCGCCGTGGAATCTTTGAAACAAACCCTATCCAGGGATGAATAGAAGGTATGCCTGGTGAAGTAGTCTTCTGGCAGTTCCATGAGTTCTGGAAGCGTTGTTGTCTGAACCCACTCTCCCACGTTACTGGCACTTTCGGGATTGAGGGCTTTGTTGATGGCCCATGCAGTGAGGATTTTGCCCGGGCTTCGTCCTTCGATCTGGCTATCTCCACAACAGATCTGATCGATGATCTCTGGCATATTCAAGGTGGAATCGGCAATAGACCACATGAGCTGAACATCGCCCGCACGTTTGGAGTGTTCAGGGTAGAGTGGTGTTTCGATATGAGCTGATTTCTTTGGAAGGGGCACGCCTCGTTCATCTCCTTCTTTACCGAGGTATTTGATAAACCGGGTCTTCACCTTTCCGTTCTCCCGATATGATTCATACTGCGCGAGATATACGGAGTCCTTCTTCTTGATCCGCTTGATGTGCATGTAGGTTATAATTATAACCTACAAGATGATAAAGGTTTCTATTCGATACTGACCAGGAATTTCGAAACAGCTCGAATATAGAAGGAGGATGTTGAGGAGGTCAAGAAATTTGAAGTTACAAAATCACAAAGTCAGGTCCTGTATGCTCTCCCACTTCACCACGGATAGTGTTCGTGCCATCTCTTTTCACCTCACAGTGGGGTGTATGAAGAGGTGGTTCTATTTCAGGTTATCCCCTGTGGCAGTTTAGCCGAGAAAAAGAGATCAGGTTGTTATATCGAGGCGCGTCTTCTCGGCCTTCTCTCCGATGAGCGCGCTGTTTCCGGCGGGGTCTTCGAGGATGACCGTGAACGGGAAGGCCACCTCCCGGGCAGCGGCGATCGCGTCCTGCATCCGGAGCGCTGCAGCCCGTTCTTCGTCGCTCTCCGCGCCGGCCAGAGCGCTCTCCACCGCCCCTGAGAACCGCAAAAGAACTCCCTCGATATTGGTGACGAACCCCTCACAGGCGCTCCCGGGCTCGACCATGAGCCCGAGCTCCGGGATCCGGATCGTCCCGGTCATGCTCCGCACCACCCTGATTGCGAGATCGGCGGCTTCTTCGACCCGCACCGTCCACCGGGCCGCCTCTCTCTCCTCCGGTATGATCGTGTCGGTGTGCCGGTAGCCGCAGCCACTGCAGGCGATCGAGACCACCAGGAGATCCGGAAAATGGGGGATCTCGAGATGGTGGTGGACGATCTGCACCTCACCTCCGCACGCGGGACAGGTTCCCGGGTAGATCTCCCGCACTTACAGGCCACCGCCGATCTTCTCGCGCGAGATCTTGACGGACATCGGCGTTATGATGACGTACTTCTGCTCGCCAAGACCGACGATATCACCGTTCACGTCATTCGCCACATCGCGGAGATCCTTTAAGATCCGCTCGAATGTCACCTTGTCCATCTTCAGCCGCCCGATGTCGACGATGACGATATTGCCGTTGTAGACCTCGTCCTTGACCCGGGGGGTGTCCTTGAGATCGGCGATGGTGGCGATCTTGACATACATGGATGCCGGTTCCTCCGAGGTTGATCCCTCATAGGAGGCGAGATCGAGTTCCATGTATTCGTCCTCATTTTTTACAGGACTTTTACCGAGAATGCTGTCAAAGAGCTTTTTAACCATAGAAAAAGTGAGGAAAGAATTTTATTTAATAGTATCTTTTAGTTTTCGCGCTAGATCTCGATATTCCAGATATCATCCCCGACACGGTGGATACTCCTGACCGATTTTCCCTTCTCCTGCTGCTCCATATCGGCGGCATCGAGGAGTGCTATCCCCACGGCAAGCGGTTTTCCATAACGTTCTTCGACTACCTGTGCCGGGTGCCCGGCGCGGATATCTGGCGATATCGAGACGATCCCGGGGCGCATGGCATCCGCGCCGTTTGCGACAAACCTGACCGCGCCGGTATCGACCACCACCCGCCGCTCGGGGATGGGGTGTTCGACCAGTCCCCGCAGGGTGGGGAAGGTCCAGTCTCCGGTGGCCATCAGGAGCGGTTTTTTGTCGACGAGGTAGATCTCGACGGGGGCGTCGGTCTCGATCCGCTCGATGCGGTCAGATCGGAAGAGTTCGGCCGATGGCCCGATCTCTTCAGCGAGATGTTCGAAGAGGCGGGCGACCTGTGATTTTCTGATAACGTGACGCTTTTTTACGGTAAACTTTGACATTTCTTCCAGACCTCGGGAGAGACGTTCTTTTTTTCGCGAGAGCGCGGGTATATTTAAGTAGTTTCTTCACTCAAATATATTACTCCAGAATGGACGGCAGAGGGTAATCATATGACGCCAAGACCGTTGGATATTTTAGATCAGGCACTGAACCGTCAGCCCGTCATCATCAGCCTTAAGGGTGGAAGAGAGATCCGGGGTATCCTCCAGGGATACGACGTTCACATGAATCTTGTATTGGATAAAGCAGAAGAGGAGATGGACGGCACTGTGCAGAGACTCGGCACACTGATCGTCCGTGGGGATAACGTGATCTATATCACTCCTTCAGTCGAATGAGTAGGTGAGAGAGAATGTCAAAAGGCACACCATCAATGGGCAAACGGCAGAAGCGTACCCACATCACCTGCAGGCGTTGTGGCAAGCCCTCGTACCATGCGCAGCACAGGGTCTGTGCGGCCTGTGGTTTTGGAAAAAGCCGGAAGTTGCGCAGCTATCGCTGGACTGAGAAGAAAGCAAAGGTACCGACGCACTAGAGTTGCATTATGTGTGGTATCGTTGGCATCGTCGATGCTGGCGGTGTCTCTTTTCCGCTGTATTACGCCCTGTACGCTCTCCAGCATCGGGGGCAGGAGAGCGCAGGGATATCCACTTTTGAAGGCACGACCCTCTACACCCATAAGGCCCAGGGGCTCGTCGCTGAGGTCTTCGATCACGACACCCTTGAGGGGTTGCACGGCAACGCCGGGATCGGGCATGTCCGGTACCCGACGGCTGAAGCGAAGATCCCGGAGAACGTCCAACCGTTTAACTTTCGTTACCGGGGTCTTGACCTCTCGATCGCCCATAACGGCAACCTGGTCAACACGGCTGAGATCCGGGAGGAGTACGAACGCCGGGGACAGATCTTCTGCACATCCACGGATACCGAGATCATAGGAAACATCATCGCTGAGGCGCTCCGGACATCAAAGAGCATGGAAGATGCCGTCCGGCTCTGCATGCGGCGTCTGCGGGGCTCCTACGCCATCGCTGCGCTCTTAAACGATACCGTATATGCCTTCCGCGATCCGCTCGGCATCAAACCGCTCTGTATCGGTAAGTTCGACCACGGTTACATCGTTGCCTCTGAGAGTGTGGCGATAGATGCGCTCGATGGCACGCTCATCAGGGATGTGCGGCCGGGGGAGCTCGTTCGAATTGACAGGAATGGGCTCTCATCCGTCCAGATCGCGACCGCAAACCAGAAGGCGCACTGTATATTCGAGTATATCTATTTTGCCCGCGCTGACTCGGTCATAGACGGAACACTGGTCTACGATGTCCGCCGCCGGATCGGGCAGGAACTCTATGATGCAGCTCCGGTTGAGGGAGATATCGTCTGTCCTGTCCCTGACTCCGGAACCGCTTACGCCGCCGGATATGCCGAGCGGTCAGGCGTCCCCTTCGTCGAGGGGTTGATGAAGAACCGTTACATGGGGCGGACGTTCATCATGCCGACCCAGCAGCAGCGAGAGTGGGCGGTCAGGATCAAGCTCAACACCGTCCGGGGGAATCTCAAGGGCAGGAAGGTGATCCTTATCGATGACAGCATCGTCCGGGGGACGACGTCGCGGCGGATCGTAAAGATGATCCGTGAGGCCGGAGCAGACGAGATCCATCTCCGCGTCGGCTCCCCACCGATCATATCCCCCTGCTACCTCGGTGTCGATATGCCCAACCGTGCCGAGCTGATCGCGAGCGGGAAGGAGGTTGAGGCGGTGCGGGAGAGCATCGGCGCGACGTCGCTTGCCTACGTCCCGCTCAGCGATCTGGTGGAGGCGATCGGGTGCGGTGAGCGGAACCTCTGCACCGGGTGCCTGACCGGGCGCTACCCGGTGGATATCGACGGCGAGAAGTGCTACCACTGCGTTGTGGAGTACGTGGCCGGCACCCATCAGGCGGACCTCTCGACCTTCAGGGCCGGGAAGCAGCGGACGTAACCCCTATGCGGGATGTATGGCCGGCCCCGGGGATCCCACGTTTTTTGTAATCTCCCTGATTTTGCGCCTACTCCTGAGAGATACTACCTACGGTAGAAGAGAGATACTGGAAGAAAACAGCAGATAGCGAGGGATGGATTTGAACCATCGATCTACGGGTTATGAGCCCGCCGGGATTTCCTGACTACCCCACCTCGCTTCAACCCGTGTGATATAACATGTTGAGAGTATGCTGATATATACCTTTGTGCGTGTCTGACCTGCTCCCAACTATTATAGAGGCATACCGTCATACCTCCACTGTATGGAAGAGAACAGACCGATGGATGATGACCTGCAGCGTATCCGCGAGGAACGTCTCCGTGAGCTTGAGGCTGGCCTCCTGGGCGGCACCGGCAGAGTCGTTGAGATCAGTGATACCACGTTCCAGGATACCATGAAGAAGCACCCTTTCCTCGTCATCGATCTCTGGGCGGAGTGGTGTGGCCCCTGCCGGATGGTTGCCCCGGTGATAGAGAATCTTGCGCGCGATTTTGCCGGCAGGGTGACCTTTGGTAAATGCAACGTTGATCTCAATCCGAGGATAGCAGCGAGTTTCAGTATAACGGCGATTCCAACGCTTCTGTTCTTTGCAAACGGCATGCTCATCGACAGGGTGGTCGGCGCGCTTCCAGAAGAGGCCATGCGGTCAAGGGTCATGCGGGCCTTTGAGACCGGTTAAGCGCGTCAAAACCCTCATCCGGGATGCAGCGCGGGGTCTAGAGACTCCCGCTCTGCCGGTACCTGAGCCACTCGGAGAGTTTTGCGGCCATGATGAAGTCGTTTCGGGAGAGTCCGCCGATGGCGTAGGTGTACCAGGCGACATCCACGGTCCGACCTTTGCGGATGCTTATGTCCGGGTAGTGACTCTCCTGCGCGGAGAGGCGTGCAACATCCTGGAGGAACGCGACAGCATCGCAGAAACTCTTACAGGCAAACCGGGCGACCAGGCGCCTGTCCTCGAGTGACCATCCCGGAACTCCGGGCAGGAGGTCGGCGATCTCCCGCCGGGTCAACGGCGCCGTATCCGCGACATCCGGTCTGATCGGTTCGGATGAGAGATCCATTACCAGATCCTCTCCCCGCAAGATAAAAAAGCTCCTGCCTCCCCCCGAATCCCGGGGAGCACTGCTTTTCCCCCGGGATCGCGCCTGGCGATGAGGCCCCGGTCAGATCTCGATCAACCGATAATCCTCTTCTCCAAGACCGATCCGGGCGGCGCAGGTGGTCTGGTACCTGCCGTCTGTGTAGTCCCAGGTGCCCCTGAACTTATCCTCCCCCGGCGCGTGGTTCGCCGCAAGTTGTGTCCGGACAAATCCCCGTTCGCTGTTGACGAGATCGAGGCTTGCCTGATCGATCGCGACCGGATCGGTCGAGGCGAGTATACCGATGTCGGGGACGATCGCAGCGTCGCTCCAGGGGACACAGTCGCAGTCGGGGGTGATGTTTAAGAGGAAGTTGATGTAGCCCACCCTTCCTGCCTTCCCGTGGACGGCACCGAGGGCGTAGTCGCAGAGTCGTTCGATGAACGGCCGGATCTCCGTCGTCCAGTCAAACTCGATCGCTCCCTCGGGGCAGGCGCGCATGCAGTCGCCGCACCCGACGCAGTGCTCGGGGTTCAGGTGTGCCCGGCCTTCAACGAGCGTCATCGCCGCCTGTGGGCAGACGAGGGTGCACTTCCCGCATCCCCCGCACCGCTCGACCTCCACGAACGGCCGGCCGGCGTGCTGCTCTGCCTTCCCGGAGGGTGGGGAGCAGCCCATCGCCAGGTTCTTGATCGCGCCCCCGAACCCGGCGAGGTCGTGGCCCTTGACGTGCGAGAGGACGATCATGCTGTCGGCATCAAGGATCCCGCCGGCGATCCGGGCTCTCTCAAAGTGCTTCCCGTTGATGGGAACCTCCCTCCAGTGGCCGCCCCGGAGCCCATCCGCGATGATCACCGGGGCGCCGACGACTGCATAGTCAAACCCGTGCTCGATGGCGGTGACGGTATGCCTGACGGCGTCGGACCTGCTCCCGGCATACAGGGTGCCGGTATCGGTTATGAACGGGTGCGCCCCGCGCTCGCGCACCTTCTCGACCACCTGCCGGGCGAATATCGGGCGGAGGTAGGTGTCGCATCCCCGCTCCCCGACGTGGAGTTTGATGGCGGTAAGATCCCCCGGCCGGACCATCCTGCCAAACCCGGCAGCATCAAAGAGGCGGCGGATCTTCTGGCTCTTGTTCTCGTGAGGCCCCCTCGCCCGGAGATCTGCAAAATAGACGTCTGTCATAGCCCGGCTCTCCGGTACATCGGCCGGACATTGGCTCCCTCTACGTTTCCTGCCGCCCAGGTGTAACGTTCGCGGACAGAGGGCGGGAGGTCGCGTTCCGGTATCGATATGAAGCGAAACTCAGCGTAAAACCTGGAGAGGTCCTCGACTGCGTACATATAGAGGTCGTCGTTGTGGCATGCCACGACCAGTGCCTCCATCACCATACGTGCGTAGCCCCTGCCGCGATACTGCTCTGGCGTGAAGACGCCATCGACCTCCAGGCCGTCGGGATGTCTCCTGCACCGGGCAAGTGAGACGATCTCTCCCGCGAGGAAGACTGCAAAGACCCTATCTCTGTCGGGCTCGCCGATGGTGTTGCGGTAATCGCGCCAGACCTCGTTTGCGGCAGGGAACTCTTCTCTCCTGAGTTCGCGCACCTCCGACCGGCCCCCGGAGGTCTCAATCCCTGTTGTAGTAGCGGATCTCATCGTTCCACCGTCTGCCGTATCCGGCGGATAGCACCCTTGATGGACTGCTGTGTATAGGTGTGCAGCGGTGTCATTCTCCCCCCGATCATCGTCCGCCCTTCCCGTATCGCGGTGAGGATGGAGGCCACGTCCGGCTCGGCCGCGACATACGTGATCCCGAACCCGACATAGCGGGCGTTGTGAGCGTCGCTTCCCGCGACAGCAGGTTTCCCGTATCTCCTTGCGGCAACCGCTGCCTTCCGGTTCGCCGACCCGGTGATGTAGCGACTGTTGAAGACCTCTACGGCATCCACGGCCCCGATGCTGGTCGCGATCTTCCTCCCGACACCGTGACGCCAGCGGTGGAAGGGGTGCGGGAGGATCAGGAGTGCCCCCCGACTCCGGGCCAGAGCGACGGTCTCGAGGAAGTCGCGTCCTGCCGGTATGGGGTCTGTGACCCCGAGAGCGAGCAGGTGGCCCTGTCTCGTCGATATCTCGATCCCCGGGATCACGGTCACGGTGGTGTCGCACCGGAGGGCGTGGCGGGCACCGTCTACGGTGTCATGATCGGTGATCGCGATGGCATCAAGACCGACCGCCTCCGCCCTGCGCAGAATCTCCTCCACACTGCTCTCCCCGTCCCTGGAGAACCTTGTGTGAATATGTAGATCGCACCGCAACATGAGATCAGAATATTTGTTATCCTGGATAATAATTGAGATGTATGCGCATTCTCCTCCCGACCGGTTCGGCGACGGTCGGAATCGTGAAGGCGGCGGTTAGCCAGGTGAGCGACCGCCATACAATAGATGTAGTGGTCAGTGGTAAGGTAGCTTCATTTCTCACGCCCGACAGCCTCAAACGACTGATCTGCGGTGGCAACTACGATATGGCCATCGTCTCTGGCATGTGCACCGCGTCATTCGCCGACGTCGAACGCACAACCGGTGTTCCGGTCTACCGGGGGCCGCGGCATGCGGCGGACCTCCCGCTGGTGCTCCCGCTGCTTGAGCGGTTCAGGTTCTCAAGAACTGTTCCTGCTGATGAGTTCCTGGCCGAAGCGCGGCGCAAAGAGGCCTGTCAGAAGATGATGCTCCACGAAGAGGCGGCGAACCCCGATCTCGTCATCCGGGGTGTGAAGATAGGCGGGGGGGCGCGGATGAAGGTGCTCGCCGAGATCATGGATGCACACAGGCGCGATGACCTCGAGGCCGAGGTCAGGCGGTTCTTCGCCGACGGTGCGGATATCGTGGACCTGGGGTTTGGCTTTGATACAACGCCCGGAGATGTAGAACGGTGTTTCCGGGCCCTCGAGGGTATCGAGGGGCCGCTCGCGGTCGATACACAGGATCCCTCCCTCATAGAGGCAGCGCTCTTCCGCGCTGATCTGGTTCTCTCTCTTCACGAAGGGAATATCCCCCTCGTGGGCCGGGCGGTGGCCGATGCCGGGGCGGCAGCGGTCGTGGTGCCGCGCGAGCAGACGCTCTCTGAGAACCTTGCTGCGGCAGAGGAGGCCGGGATCTGCCGTCTCATCGCCGACCCCCTCCTCCAGCCGGTGGGGTCCGGGCTCACCGACTCGCTCCGGGGTTTCTCAGGGATCTCCTATCCGCTCTTCTTCGGGGCGGGAAATGTCACCGAGCTCCTGGATGCCGACTCTCCGGGGGCAAACGCGCTGCTCGCCGGTATGGCGCATGAGGTCGGTGCTGCGATCATATTCACGAGCGAGCACAGCGACAAGACCCGGGGATCGGTGGCCGAGATGCGGCTGGCGACCGAGATGATGGCGCTTATGACCGGCCGGCCGTATCCCAAGGATCTCGGGATCGATCTCTTGATCCTGAAGGAGAAGCGGCGGCGCCGGGAGCCTCTACCGAAGTACAGGAGTATCCTCGAGACGCAGACCCCGCCCGATGAGATCACCTACGACCCCCTCGGGTGCATCCGCATCGGCATTGAGGGGGACTGTATTGTGGCGGTCCACCGGCGCCGCGCTGTGCGGGGGAAGCACTGGGAAGATGTCTTCTATACGCTTCTTGAGAACGGATGTCTTTCGCGCCTCGATCACGCCGCCTACCTCGGGAAAGAGCTCTTCAAGGCGGAACTTGCTATAAGACTGAAGAGGAGTTTTGAGCAGGACGGACAGTTCTGAACGGTCCAGAGATCCGGATGATACCGCCATGCTCAGGCGCGCGGCTCTATCTCCCGGAGTCCTCCCGGATCCGACTGCTCCAACATCTGCACCCGACGCGAGGGCTTATGTTTACCTCACCCCTAATATTCAGTAGAATGGCTGTACATGGGATAAGCAGAGATCTGCTTGCTATGCTCTTTGAGCTTGGGCGGGAACACCACCCGAACGAGTTCGTCGCGGTGCTACGGGAACAGGGCGGCGTCATCCGTGACCTCAACCTGGTGCCCGGCACGATCGTCAGGGAAAATAGCGCCTCGTTCCTCCTCAACATGCTCCCGCTCGATATCCACCAGGCCGGTAGCGCTCATAGCCACCCGAACGGTGCCCTCTCTCCCTCACCGGCGGATCTCAGGTTCTTTCCCACGGTAGGCCGTTACCACATCATCATCGGATACCCGTACCGGGAGAGGGACTGGCGATGTTATCGGGCGGACGGCACCCCCACACACCTTGAGGTGGTCGAGTGATCCGTGTGGTCGCGACCGGGACGTTTGATATCCTCCACCCCGGGCATCTCCATTACCTCGAAGAGTCCCGGAATCTCGGTGATGAGCTCTACGTGATCGTGGCGCGGGATGCGAACGTGAAGCATAAACCCCGGCCGCTCCTCCCCGAGGACCAGAGGCTCCGGATGGTCGGGGCACTAAAGCCGGTCGATCACGCGCTCCTCGGCGATCTCCACGATATGTTCAGGCCGATCGCTGAGATCCGGCCTGATATTATAACGCTCGGGTTTAACCAGCACTTCGATGAGGAAGGCCTCCGGAGGAGGCTTGCGGATCGCGGACTCTGCGCGGACGTCATACGGATATCGGGATATCCTGGCTCGCTTGCCAGTTCATCGAAGATCGTTGAGCATATACTCAATACCCGGGAATCCACCCGCTCTACCGGCGGGGAGGGGTGACCCCGGATCAGTGGAGCATCCCGCTATCCTCCGGATCCCCGCTCTCTCGCGTGATGGTTGTTTGTATCCTCCGTGCAGGCGAAGATCTCTCCTCCCTGGTATATCCGGGTGGCCGATCGCGCTTGCCCCGGGCCCCTGGATTCTGTCGGAGGGATCTTCATTTCACCAGGTATCGGAGATGGGCCCGGGACTGCATGTGGACGAGGAAACGGGAGTCTGACCACCCCCCGGAGTCGTATGCCGGGCGGTGTTGTTGTTGTCAGAATAGGAAAGGTATTATATGTCCTGGTGCATTACTCAAGCATCGATCCGACTCTTTCCAGAGCAGCGAGGGGTGGCAGCAGATATCTGCCACTCCAGGATGATTCGGGAATGGATCCGCACTTGATAGATATTCTACGGCACCGGGATAGCCCGGGTAGAAGGGATATCGCCGGGACACGGATTGAGATGTCCGGTGTCACTTCTGCCATGTTCGGGCAGATGGTCGAGGCTTCACTCTCCGGGGTCTGCATCGTCGACCGGCAGGGACGCATAGCCTATGCCAACCAGGAACTGCTTGCCATATGGGGCTATGCCCGGTGCGAACTGATCGGTAAACCTGTAGAGCTCCTCTGGCTCTCCCGGGAGGCGGGGGAGGACTGTATGGACCGCGCCCTCTCCGCAGGGCGGTGGAGCGGGGTGATCGTTGCCCGGCGGAAGGACTCCTCGCTCTTCGATGTCCGGGTATCGGTCAGCACCGTCCGCGATCCAGGGGCCGCCGATGTCTGGTTCCTCCTCTCCTGCCTCGACGCCACAGGATCGCGGACGGTGGCGGACGCATCCGGTCGCTGTCGCAACCTCGAACACACTATCGCTGCGATGCCTGCACGTTTCACGGATCCCGCGCAGATCGATACGGCGATAGATGAATCGCTTAAAGATCTTGGCCGGGCGTGTGGGGCCTGCAGGGTCTACCTCTCTTTCTTCAGCGATCCCAGGACAGTGTTTGGAACAACGCACGAGTGGTGTATGCCCGGGAGGGTGCCCTGTCGCGGGGAGTTCCAGAAATTCCTCACGACCGAGCTCCCCTGGTGGGTCATGAAGATCCTGGATGGCGAGACTGTGCGTATGGATGGACGACCCGGGGATAAACGGATCTCCGGGCAGGAACGGGAGTTTTTGAAGCGGCGCAGTATTGCTTCGACACTGATGATCCCGCTCCGACTGGAGGGAAAGGTCGTCGGGTTTGTCGGATATGAGCTGGATGCTGGTAGCCGGTTCGCGGAGGAAGACGTCGCGTTCCTGGATGCGGCCGTCCACATCATCGCCGGTGCGCTTGAGCGCAGGCAATCGGAGTCTCTCTTCCGGGAGTCAGAGAACCTCTGCCAGGTCGTCCTTGACGCGATCACCGATGCCATCATCATCGTCGATACCAATTTCACCATCCTTCTTGCAAACAATACATTCGTCGCCTGGTGTGAGGAGCTCGGGCTTGAGACAAATATTATCGGAAAGAACCTCTTCTCTGTCATGCCGTTCCTCCCGACCGCCACACGGCAGCAGTACGAACGGACCATACGGACAGGGAGATCGCTGACATCAGAACGGCCCTTGCAGGTTGACGATCGGGTCCTGGTCGTCCGGGAGACGCAGTTTCCGATATTCAAGCATGGTGAGGTAACCCGGATCATCGCTGTCGTCCGTGATATAACCGCTCAGAAAGAGGCTGAAGACCAGAAAACAAAGGCGTACTCTCAGATCGAGCGGAACATGGAGCAGTTTGCCCTGCTCGCCGATCATATCCGAAACCCGCTCCAGGCGATACTGGGGTATGCCGAGCTGATGGATGACCCCGGGGCGAGAGAGAAGATCCGGCAACAGGTGAAGCGTATCGATGCGATCATCGATCAGCTCGATGAGCGGTGGGTCGAATCAAGGAAGCTCTCGCACTTCTGGCGGAGATACTCCTGAGAGTGCACCGGCGCCCGAAGGCTGCCAGGGGGTTTTCCTCCCTCACGGCGCATCCTGGAGTGAACGCCAGACCCGATTTCGTTCGAGGATGACCCAGTAGCGCCGCAGTTCGGCCTCCGCCGTCCGGTGGTCGGGATAGTGATCCTCTACCAGCTTCCAGAACCGGGCCGAGTGATTCTGCTCCCGGAGGTGGGTCGCCTCATGGATGACGATATACTCGCGCAGGGTCTCGGGGAGGGCTACGGTGCGCAGGTTGATGTTGAGGTTGCCGAGTGAGGAGCAGCTCCCCCACCTGGTCCTCTGGAGTTTGATCGAGATCCTGCCCACCCCTTTCCCCACGAGGTCCGGGTAGTCCTTCAGGCGATCGCTGACCTCCTCTTTTAACATACGGGTGAGGTTTCGTTTGAGGATAGAGGTAGATGGCGATGTGACGCAGCCAGAGGCCCCGTCGATCGCAAACCGCACGCCAGGGAGCACACGGTAGAACTCTCCGTGCAGGAGGAGGCGGTCCTCCTTTCCGCGCCCGGCGGCGGCAAGTCGATCGTACTTCGCGCGTTGTTCCTCGATCCAGACGACGTTGCGCTGCAGGAACTCCTCGACGTTGAACGATGCAGGGGCGACCACCCGCAGGGTTCCGTCCGGCTGCACCTGGAGCCTGGCGGACCGCACCGCCTTACGCACGACGGTTACACCTGCTAAGACTCCATCCTCTCTCTGTTCCATGGTACCAGGTACCTGGGTGGCGGAGTGAGAAAAACCCGATCGGCACGTACCTATACCTGATGAGAACAAAGAAATACGGTGAGGGTTTCGCCAGCGAAGCAGATAGAGAGGATGGTGGCAGCATAACCAGGAAAGAACTCAAGATCGGCGAGATCGCGCAGCTCACCGGGGTATCCGAGAAGGATATCCGGGCGCTCATCCAGAGATACGAGAGCCTCTTTACCTACCGGACCATCGGCCCGGTCAGGATATTCCCCGAGAGCGCGGTCCAGGTTGCCAGGAATCTCATCGAACTCTCCGGAAAGGGTCTCACACCTGAAGAGATCGTCCGGGAAGTTCGATCGGTGGATTCTCCGGCGATCTCTGAAGAACCTGCGGCCGGGATTGACCGGACCGCTCCCGCGCTCCCACCCGAAGTGGTGATCGATATCCAGGTGATGCAGGAGAGACTGGCCCGGCAGGAGCGCCGGATCGCACACCTGACAACCGGGATCGAGCGGGAACGGGAAGAGAGGATGAGGGAGATCGAAGACCTCCGGGAAACTATCGCCGGCCTCCAGGAGGAGCTCGCGGTCGTCGCGGAGTGGGTGGATTACTTCGATGCACAGATGGATGAGGTCACCCTGCCGGCGTCTGAGCGAATCCGGCGGGCATTCCGGGGAGAGAGGGATCGCGGAGGTCGTGCCGGTCGTTCGAGTTAGCGAAGATGCCTGTCCGGGAAGAAGAGCACCCGATCCGGTGTGCCGGGCGTGAAATCTCTGGAAATCGGTTAATCCCTTCTTTCAGGGCAATATATTGCATCAGATATTATAAATCCAGAAAAATATAAATAAGATCCCCTCCATCCGGCATGCGAGGTGATATAATATCTCTCAGCATAGAATGGCTGTAGCACTGGTTGTCGCCATACAGGCGCTTGTCATCGCCGGACTCGTTGCCTGCATCGTCGTCGGACCACAGGATCAGCACACCCCCACAACCACACCGGACCCGGGGTACCGGCCGGGGGACGTCTCGCCGGCTGCTGGTGCCGTCATCCGCTCATCGGGAACCTGGCCCACAGACCCCCTGCCGGAGATCGGCAGTTCTGGCTCCGATCTCATCTCTTTTCTGGCGTGACCGCGCCTACCGCATCATGATCTGCATGGCCGTCGGGTAGCGGTTCACTATGGTGTACACGATCGGCTTTGCTATCCAGAGCCTCCCCTCCCGCATCCGCCGGAGGGGACTGATCTCTTCCAGGTGCTGGAGGGCCAGGAGAGCGGCCTCATCGGTGAGGAAGAAGCTGTCCGGGACGGTCGAATCGAAGTAAAACGTGATCGGGAGCCTGAGCTGTCTCTGTAGTTCTCCGGGGAGAGCCTGCTCCAGTCTGTGGAGGGTCTCCTGATCGAAGTTGTACTGGCTCCCATCCTTCGTGACGGATGATGGGTGCTCTTCTCTCAGGAGATGCGAGAGGCGTTTTCGCTCCGTAACGATCCCGTTATTGATCCTGCCGATCTCAAGCCGCATCCACCGCATGAGGGTCGACTCGTCGCCTGCTGATGGGTGTAATGACATCTCTGCGCCCTGATGGTTTTCCCGCGATCCCGGGTGTACTGACCAGTCTCCCCCCCATGAGGCATATACCTGATCCCGGGGGGTTGCCCGGTGAGGGCGACGGGCGTACCTCCGGGCCGACTCCGCTGTACATTTGTCCCCGGTAATGGGTTGACCTGCGATGAGAGGCGTGCCGAAAAGCCAATCACCCGGCGTGATCCCTGCCAGTGATCCGCCATGCAGGCGGGTCGGGGTGCGGTTTTTCGCTCCTTCCTGTGGCGCGCTACCGCTCTCTGTCAGGCTATGCGCGGAGATGAGTTTTGCACGAACTCCCGCTTTCTCTACTCCCTGCCGTTCGCGTTCGCCTGCAGGGCCCGGAGGAACTCTTTTCCCAGGATCTCCTCCGCGCGCTCCTGGTAGTGCTCCGCCATGAGCCTGAGGAGCTCTTTTGTCCCTGCCACCGTGGTTGATATGCCGACTCGCTCAATGCGGGTGATAAGCCCGTCCCGCTCCATCGCACCGAACCGGGGCAGGACATAGTAATGAGGGATACCGAGGTATTCAGCGAGTTTGCGGGTTGTGGGGAAACGGATGGAGATGCCGCCTGGAGAAAAACTGATGGTTATCTGCTGGTCTTCTTCGAGAAGGATACGGATAGCCGCATCGATCATCTCGTCATGTTCATGTATGGGCATCTGATCGTGGGAGTAGATTGACGTCCGGGAGAAAAAAAGGGGTCGGTTTTGTTACGCAGCCTCTGCCTTCATCTCGCCCCGCTCTTCTTCGGGCATCTCCTCGAGGTAGATGATCTCAGCCCCGAGATCTTTTGCGATCTCTTCGAGCTCGATCTTCCGGAAGTGGACTCCCTCTACCTTCAGGTGCTTCTCATCGCCCTTCTCTGTGGCGACGGCGACAACGCGGAACCTGGGCTGCTTTACGCCGGTACCGACCTTCTGGCGCTCTCGTGCATAGATCTTCATCGCTTCATCACTCCTAACCAACTGGTATATCAGTAGATATACCACGAAGTTCTTAATACTTTCCCCACTCATTCAGTATGGGGATGAGATATCATGACAGGACGAATTGAGATCGGATCGAAGTTACGGGGCGAGAGCCTTGTCCGACGTGGCCTGATGCGGGAGACCGCGAAAGTCCAGCAGATCAGGGTCATGCCAGACCTGAACGTGATCAAGATCGGCGGCCACGGTGTCATTGATTACGGGAAGAAAGTGATCTACCCGCTGATCGAGGAGATCGGCGAACTCACCCGGGATCACAAGATCCTGGTTGCTACCGGCGGCGGCGCCCGGACGCGGCACATACTCGATGTCGGGATCGACCTCGGTATGCCGACGGGGGTGCTCGCAGAACTGGCGGGCAAGATCAGCGAGCAGAACGCGATCATGATATCGCTACTCTTCTCAAGGTACAACGGTATCCGGATCGAGACCGACGACCTCTTAAACCTCCCATCGCTCATATCGCTCGGTATGCTGCCGGTCGTGCAGGGCACACCACCCTACGGGCTCTACGAGCACCCGCCGAGGATCGGCAGTATCCCGCCGCACCGGACTGATACCGGGGCGTTCCTGATAGCCGAGGTCGTGGGCGCGAAGAACTGTATCCTCGGGAAGAACGTGGATGGTCTCTATACCGAAAATCCGTTTGTAAACCCTGATGCAGAGTTCATAGCGGATATAACAGCCGATGAGCTCCTGGAGATGAACCTCGAGGATATGGTGCTTGAGGGCATGGCGATCGAGTTGCTCCGGGACGCTGTTCATGTCAAAGAGATCAAGATCGTGAACGTTCATGTACCCGGAACCCTCACACGGCTCATGAACGGTGAGCGTGTCGGCACCATAATCAGAGCGTGAGCGGCCCTTTAGTAAACCTATTTTATTTAACTTCAGAGAAGAATTCTTAAATTTTGCGTGCGGATATAGAGTAACGAGCGATTCCATGACTCTCTATCTTGGCATTGATGACACTGACACCCTCGAGTCCCGGGGAACCGGACGACTCGCCCGCATGATTGCAGCAGAACTCGCCCGGTCGTACACGGTCACCGGGGTTACCCGCCACCAGCTCTATGTCCACCTGTCCATCCCGTATACCTCGCACAACAGTTGCGCGGTCATCCATATCGAGGGTGCGGATAACGGGGCCGGCGCGGATCTCTTCTCGGCTGCAAAGGAACTGATGCTCTCCGACTTCGTTGAGGGGAGCGATCCCGGGATCTGCGTTGCGACAGAGGCTGAGATCGGGGATGAGATCCGTGACTTCGGGTTCACCGCAAAGAAAAGTGTTGTGACGCAGGGCCGGGCCCGGGGGCTTGCGCGGGCGGCGGGGATCCGCCTCGAAGGGCTCGGTGGGACCGAGGACGGCGTGATCGGTGCGCTCGCCGGCATAGGGCTTGCGGCGTCCGCAAACGACGGCCGGTTCATCATCAGGGGCGAGACCCGGAGCCTGCAGGGCACCCAGACGGTCGATGCGATCCTCGCCTGCGGCGTCGACCGGGTCATGACGCGCGACGGTGCGGTGGTTGATGAAGGTCTCGTGGCGCTCCGGAAGTTTCCAAAGCCGGCTTTCATCGGGGGAAAGGCGATCCTCTTTGTCGAGCCGGTCGATGGGGTGTACTGCGATATCGTGATCGGGTAGGGGTAGAGAACCCCTACCGGGAAATCTCTCCTTCAGTCTATCGCGGTAGCACCGGATCTCGGCCAGCCGTCCTGGAACGCCTCCAGGACAAAATCGACAAAGATCCTCGCCTCCTCGGGGTGTGGCGCATCTGCCGGGATTGTCATCGCGTAGACGATCGGCTGGCCTACACGCTCGCTCTCGATGGACTGAAACCGCCTGAACCCGAGGGTCACGTGCGCCTTCTGGTAATCATCGGCGTACTCCGCGAAACCCAGGTTGATCTCGGGGGGCAGATCGATCCACAAAAGTCCATGGTCTTCTGCGACGCTCCGGTACTCGAAGGCGTAGTCGATACCGCCGGCGTCAAGGAGCGAGAGGAGGTAGATACTCCCATCGCGGATGGCGACCTTATCGCCTGCCGGCCTCATCAGTTCCGGCAGGGTGATCTTTGCTACACCATCTTCGCGGGTCACCGGGAGGAGGGGATTGAAGGATCCACCTATGATCGCATCAAAGAGTCCGGGCTCTCCATAGTACTCCTCAGCAAGTACCGTCACCATGAGCGCCCGGTAGCCGCAGGCATCGAGCATGGGGTTTGAGAACCCTACCCGCACATCCGGGCGGGAGAGGATCCGGTACCAATTCTCCTGTGTGATCTCGGTTGCGCCGATGCTCTTATCGGTGTAGGCGATCACCACCTCGTTCTCGGCAAAGGCGACATACCAGTCGGTGTAGTTACTGCCCCCATCCGGCATAGGCCGGTACATCATATCCGGTATCAGCGATGCATCTGCGACTGCGACGACATCAACATCCCTCCTGAGATCCGTTACCTGCCTGATGGCCTGGATGCTCCCGTGCCCTTCGATGCGGACGTCGATACCGGGGTGCTGATCCTCGAAAGCAGCCTCGATATCCTCAAGCGGGTAGAGGAGGCTGCCTGCCGGTATCACCATGAGGGTGGTGCGTTCAGGGTCGGCATCAGTGCAACCTGCCGATATCACCAGGAGGAGAAGGAGGGCGGCGAGAGTCGCAGGTCGATTCATCGCTTCTGGACCTCAACCCGGTCAACCCACTTCACCCACGGGCTCCCCTCGGTGATGACATCGGGGCTCTCGGTGATGATGATGAGGCGGAGCGGCCCCCCCTCATCGAGGGGTAGTGGTCTTTTATCCTGCTCGTAGGCCAGGATCACGCGGAGCGGCGGTGGTGGAACCTCCTTGAGGTTTTCGTCGAAGGTGAAGAACCCCTCACCCCTCACCTGGTCCATACCAAAGACCCAGAGGTATCCGTCCTCTGCCGAGACGTAGATCAGATCGTTCTCCTCGGCGCCGCCCGCCGCCTGAACGAGATCAGCAAGGAGCACACCACGGTAGTGGTTCGGACCATGCTTTATGCCGACCGTCGAGACCGAGTAGCCGTAGCCTTCAGCGGCCGGGAGTGCCCTGATCTCAGGGTGGGTGAGGACTGTCTCACCATCCCCGACGAGAGTCAGGTTCCAGGCGGGGTAGTCGTCAGGGGGTGTCGTATCAATACAACCGGATACAAGAACGAGAGATCCGATCAGCATGAGGATGAGGGGGAGGGAGATCCGGCGCACCGGGATCACGTCTCCCTCCGGGCATGGAGCGCCACCGCCCCGAGTGCTGCCCCGAGAACCGCCATGAGGGAGAGTGGGGACTTTGCCGCCTCCGTCGTCGCCTTCACCTCCGTGGGGTTGAGGGATGCCGCAAGGGCTCCCCGCTCACCCGGGAAACCGCCGGAGTAGACGCGGATCTCATCTATCCACTTCACCGTAAGGCCGCCGGTTGAGGGGTAGAGGTCATAGAAGTGCTGTGCAGAGTCCGGGAGCGTCTCGTGCATATCCCAGTTCCCGTAGACGTGGAGACCTTCTTCGTTGGTCGAGTCGTCCGCAAAGAATACGAGGCGCATCCCGGTGTAGTAGTCAGGGACGTAACCGCACCCCTGCCGCTCCCCCGCCCCGGCCTCGGCACCGTTATACCAGCAGATACCTATGGGCCCCTGGCGCGGGTCGGGTTCATAGACGTTCTCGTAGGCAAACTCGACGTGGTAGCCGTCGGCCGCCCGGATCATGATCTCATCACCGGGTTCGGCGCCGCCGACCAGTTCAGCGAGGTCGCGTACGTTCGTACCCTTCACGGCTCCCCGGTCCTTGAAGTTCGTCGTCTCCAGGGGATCCCACTTGTCTCCCTCAAAGACCGGTCCCTGGTGGTAGTAGTGGGTCACGCCGTCCCCGAGGACCGGGAGATTCTTCTCCATCCAGCGATAATCGACCGTCGTCTCGTCTATGACGGTAACCCCATCTTCTGCGATCTTTGCAACGTGCAGTTCGGTCGTCGGCGCCGCCGATGCGGCGCCTGCAAGCATGCTCACACAGAGGAGCGCGAGCAGCGTCCATATCAGTCTCTTCTGCATAGTCTCATCTCCAGAATCTGGATAATTCCGGCACGCCCGGGAGGGATGTGAGTACGCTCAACCATCCACCGGTCATGCCTGCCGGGAGGCGGACGGAATCGATGACGGTCCCTGCCGGGTAGATCGTCACCCCGTCCTCCTCCGTGATCTCTGCCACCGCTACCATCTCCGCATCGATCGACCCCGGGCTGACGGTGGCCCGGACGTAGCCGAGTATTCTCTCGTTGCCGGCCTGGTAGCCCCCGGGTTTCTCCTCTGCAAGGGGATAGAACGGACCACCGCCGCACCCGGCGACGAAGTACTCCGTCCCGCAAACCCGGTAGCGCTCGTAGGTATGGGTGTGCCCGCTAAAGACCGCGTCAACACCACTCTGTGAGAAGATCTCGCTCCACTCGGCCCTGAGCGCCAGGTCTCCGCCCGGATGTTTCCGGTCGGAGCTGAACGGCGGGTGGTGGAACGCCACGATCTTCCGGGGCAGGGGGGACGTGAGGTCTTCTTCGAGCCAGGTGGTCTGTCTCTTCATGTCTGCCCATGCCCGGTCGTTGCTGTCGAGGACGGTCACGTGGAGGCTGCCGGCATCGAAGGAGTAACGGGGTGGGAGCCCGAAGATCTCGGTGAAGGTCTCCACCGGGCCGTCGTGGTTGCCCGCCACCGGCACAAGGGTCGTGTTCCTGAGCACCGGCCCTGCTATAGCGAAGAACTCATCCCACTCCGACTCATCGCCGACGAAGTCGCCGGTATGGAGGAGAAAGAGAATATCCCCCTTTTCGGCCATCCTCTCCGCCACAAGGCCGTGCCGTTCGGTCTGCGTAAAGAAGGGTCTCTGCCCCTGGCTATCGCCGTATATGATACAGGTGAACGCCCGGTCCCCGAATGTCCGGAACCTGCAGTCCTCCACCACCCCATCGCCGGCGCCGACCCGGTATCTGTAGGTGGTCGCCGGCAGGAGCCCGGCGAGGTGTACCCGGTGCATGCCCTCATCCCCGGGGGAGGGGATGCAGGTGGTCCCACCGCCTTCGGGGGAGTACTCGACCCATCCTGTGGCGTTCCCGGTCGCCTTCCAGTTGATCGTCGCCGAGTCTGCGGTGGTGTTCGTGACGTATGGCCCCCATATGATGGCTGCTGATGCCGCCGGGACGAGGAGCACGACCGCCATCGCAGAGAACCACCTCACCCAGTTCACTCTTTGAGCACCACCCTGCATATGGTCGTCTCTCCCGGTGTCACCAGCACATCCCAGACGGTCTTTGAGTCGTTCTCGGAGACCGCTCTGACATCGTATATGCCGATGCACATCGCAGGGAAGGTGTGGGGTGCTTTCTCGCCTGTATACCTGCCGTAGAGGTAGATCTTCGCGTCCGGGACCGTGCTCTCGACGAGGAGGTCGCCGCTGACGTACTCCCGGAGCGCGCAGGTGATGGCGCCGCCGGTCCTGGCCCCCTCCTGTATACTGATGACCTCTTCGGCGGGGAGGTAACCGGGCTTTGAGACAAGGATACGGTGCTGGCCGGGCGAGATGCCGTCTATCCGGCACGGCGTAACCTTCCCGGTGGGGAACCCGTCGATGAATACCCCGGCGCCCCCGGGGTCTGACCGGATGGTGATCGAGACGGTATTCTCGCTTCCTGGTTCTACTGTGTACGTCTCATCGTCCCCGACTCTCAAGGGTATCGCGTGTGAGCGGTATGTCTCCTCCCAGAGGACGGTGACCCAGGACTTTGCGCCTTCGATCTCGGCGGTACCCGGGATGTTACTGGCCGGATAGAATCCGTTCACCGTGAACTTTGCACCCACATAGGCCTCTGAGTCTATCTGGACGGTCTTCCAGCGCCTGGGTGTCAGGCCGTCGAGGGATACCGGCGCGATCGCATCGGGGTAGACCCAGACCTGGCGTGGTTCAAACCGGTAGCTGGAATCTTCCTTCTTCCCGGCAGGGTCACTCTCTTCGAGATCGATGGTGTGCAGACCTTCACGGAGACCGTAGATGACGTGTGGCGTCTTCCAGATCTGTTTTTTGTTGTCGAGGATGATCGCCATGTCCGGCGGGTAGGACTCGATGTAGAGCCCGCCGGAGTGGCTCTTCACGATCTCTGTCTCACTCGGTCTCTTTGTGGGGGGTGCCGCGGCACCGGTCGGTGCGGGGGTCGCTGTACCCTTGCCCGGGGTCTGAGTGCTCTCAGGCTTCATCGGGGTTGCTGTACCTCCTCCGAAGAACGAGAATAGATTCTTCAGGAAAGCGCGGATAGTCTCGATGAAAGCCTCTACAGGGCCGTCTGGCTCCTGACGTTCGGGGGTGGGTTCATCGCGGACCGTGGTGTCTGCTTCAGTCTCATCACCTGCCCGGGAGAGGGTCAGGTCAAGGGCGATATGCCCCCCCTCCTCGACGGTGACGATCTCTGTAGCGTTCCGGTATCCGGGGAGCACGAGTTTGATCGTATGCTCACCAGCTGGCACTGCTTTCAGGGTTGTGTTGGTCCAGAGCCCCGTCGCCTCTCCATCGAGGTATATACTCGCGTTCGCCGGGACCGAGGATACGGCGATTGTTCCGGTACCAGGAATGGGTTCAGACAGAGCACTCTCCTCGGAGAAGAGAACGATATCCAGGATACTGCACTCGTCTTTCTCGACCTCGATCGTATGGGTAGCGTTCAGGTATCCTGGAAGCACGAGTTTGATCGTATGCTCACCGACGAGGATATCCTCCAGGATTGCATCGGTGAAGAACCCTGTCACATTTCCATCGAGGTATATGCTCGCGTTCGTCGGGACAGAGGATACGGCGATGCTCCCGGTCTCGGCGGTGAGGTTGAACTCGACCTCCGTGACCTCGTTTACCCTGACCGTGACCCACTTCTCATCCGGCCGGGCGAACCCCTCCAGCTTGACCAGGACGGAATGGCTGCCGACCTCGATCCCGGGGATGGTGCAGGGTGTCACGCCGCCGGCCTTTTCATCATCCACATAGATTGTAGCCCCGGAGGGAGTAGAGTTTACGTAGATGCTCCCGGTCGCCTCTTCCTCGCTGTAGATGGTGATCTCGCTTACATACTGTACAGAGAGACCCGTGGTGGTCGGGAGGTTTGGCTGGAAGAAGTACCAGTACTCCTCATCGAAGCACTCGTGCATATCCCAGACCCCGAAAGCGTGGACGCCGTCGGGATTGGTCGATGTGTCCGCGAAGAATACGAGACGCATCCCGGTGTAGTAGTCAGGGACGTACCCGTCCTCAGCCCGGTACCAGGTGATGACCATCGGCCCCTGCCGGGACTCCGGTTCGTAGACGTTCCTGTAGGGGAACGTCTTTGACATCCCGTCTACCGCCCTGATCCTGACGGTATCCTCCTCGCTCATCCCCCCGACGAGTTCGCAGATGTCCTTGAGGTCTGTCCCCTTCACCGCGCCCATGTCCTTGTCAAGAACGTTGGTATCCTCCTCCGGGTTCCAGGGGTCCCCCTCAAAGACCGGTCCCTGGTGATAGTAGTGGGTCTGACCGTCTCCCTGGACGGGGAGATTTGCTTCGAGCCAGCGGTAGTCGACCGTTTTTTCGCCCAAGATGGTGATTCCGTCGGCTGCTATCTTCTTGATGTGGAGCTCGGTTGTCGGTGCCGCGACAACCGGGGCTGCCAGCGCCAGCAGGAGGCAGAGCGAGAGGATGATGAGGCGCCAGGAGGCGCCCTGTGTGTGCTCTGAAACCATGGCTCATCTCAGGAAAAAGGGGTTAGTTCTTCCTCATAACGAGGAATGCTACAACCGCGGCGATCAGCACGATGACGATGACCAGCGCCCAGACCGGGAACGTAACCCCTGGTTCCTGATCAGCGGGTGGGGTGGTATCCACAGATGCCGGCGTCGCCGCCTCCGCGGCGGTCCACGCAAGGGCATATATGCTGAAGTGCGAGACCTCCGCGGTGACCGTCCGTGTGGCGACATTCACCGTTGAGGGAATATCCTGCCACTCCCCCGTCTCCGGGTTATACCAGATCACCTTCGCTCTGGCGCCCTTGCCTGCCTTCGCCCACTCATCCGCGGAGAGGGTGTAGGTGAGGACGGCCGGCGGGTCGAACATGGCGCCCGCGGGACCGCATTCGAGAGCGACGGCAACCGTCACCCCCGGCGGGGCCGCCGGAAGATCAGCCGGGGCGATCGTTCTACCGGTCACCTCACCGAGTGATCTCCGGTCTTTGTCGAGGGCGGTGGTCCCTTCCTGTATCAAGACGGCACAGATCCCGTCAGCGGTCCTGAGCGTCACGGACTCAAGAACCACCCCGGCCGGCGATGTGGTCAGGGGTGCGCTCCCGATATACACTTCCGGAGCATCGGGGTCATAGGTGATCTGCGATCCGGGATCTCTGGAAGGGCCTCCACTGCTACCGGATGGTGGGCTTGGCCCGGTTCCGGGGCCACTATCCCGGGCTTTTGTAGCAACCAGGGCGAATGCCGAGAGACCTTTCGAGGATACGGCCTCAAAGATGTAATTTCCGGCAGCATCCCTACCGGCGTAGCGTGTAGGAAGTTCGGTCGGTGTGTCGTCGCCATCAGCCTGCCGCAGGATGACGACGTTCTCCGTGCCGCCCATGCTGGCAACCCATTCGGGGCTGGCCGCCATCCTGATCGTTGCGGCCCTGATGATGCCACCGTCCCCCTCGTTTGCGATGCCGGTCTTCTGTACTTTCAGGACACACGCAATGCTGATATCGACGTTACTACTGCCTGCCAGCTTGTAGGCAACGTCTTCAAACGCCTTCTGCTCATCAGTTCCGGGTTTCTCAAAGACCGTCGTCTCAAGTCGTGCGGTGGAGTTCGGGTGGCTGCTCATCTCAAGATCGATCTGCGCCCAGGCCGTTCCGGTGTTGACCGGGCTGCTCCGGGCGTGGACACTCTCGACGGTGCCGGTGATCTGTGCATCTCCTTTTGGCTTCTCCTTTGTGAAGATGATCACTTCCTCCCAGCCCTCCACATCGTTCAGGGTGATGGCGGTCTCGTTGGTGGTGATGTTGCCAAGGACGGTTCTGCTATCGATGACAACCTGCTGTCCTTCATCGGTATCCGTGACACCGACCCCCTCGATCTCAAACGAGTTCCCGCCGGATGCCACCGGCACCGGTTCAGTCTCCTCCCCGCCCGTGACGGCCGAGAGGTCGAGCTGCCGGGCAGTTCCACTCTCAAACGCGATCTCCTGGTCAGCCCTGTGACCGTTCACCCAGAAGGTTATGATCGGGGATGCCGTATACCGGAGGTCGTCTTCGGTCGCCTTGACCGCGAGGACGTCTGAAGAGTCCAGGGGCCCGTACACCCCTGCCACTGTGACGACCGTGGACCCCCGCTCGTTCCAGTCTATCCTGGCTGTGATGGTGGTCCCCGGGGGTGCGGCTTTGCCATCAAGCGTGACGCTGCCGGCGAATTCATCGGGCAGTACCGGCAGGGCTGCTGCCATGCCGACCAGGGAAAAGAGGATGAGGAGAGACAGGATATGCCTGATACCCATGGTGCACTCCGTTATGCCCCGATCGCGGCAAGCTCGCTCTCGCCACGCAGGTAGACCCAGTAACCCTTCATAGGCAGCATCTCCTGTGTGTCAGCGTGGTTGCCCGATCCTCCTCGTATGATGGAGGTCTCATAGCGTTGCTTACCGGCATCGTGCCCGATCACCTGTGTCCATGCATCGCCGAGCGAGAGGAGGGTGTCACGGGCCGTTGCAGGCTCGGTGTCGCTGAACCCGATGGCGTTCCAGCCCCTGGCAAGCATCTTTGCAGGCGGTGTCCTGATCACGTCAGTATCGAAACACAGCGGAATCTCACGGTATTTGGTGGAGTAGATCCAGTACCCCTCAAGCGGAAGAACCCTGTCGGTATCCTCCACCCGTTTCCAATTCTTTACCGCGGCGTTATACTGCCAGATGCTGTGTTGCGCACGATCGACATTAGCAAACATTGTAGCGGTATCTTCTTCATCCGGGAGCAATTTCGGTACTGATACGAAGTTCCAGCCAGGTTTAAGGGAGAGGGCCGCATCGTAAAAGGTAGGTACCCCGGTCAGCTCGATCTCATCGATGCTCCCTATTTTTTCTTTGCCAGATGTCAGGGCGTCACCGACAAGTTTCAGCGGCCAGCTCTTGCCGTCCTCTGGCAGCGGTGCACCGTCGATCTCATCGGCGACGATGATGTTGTTGTTGCGTTTGACAAACGAGCTGTTGAATGTGCAGGAGAAGTCATCGCCTGTGCCTTTTATGCCGTCGGGGCCGTAGCTGATGACGGTCACATTGTAGCCCGCATTCGCGAGGTCGTCATTGAAGGGATCTGTCCCGTAGTCATGCTTGTTGTCGTCGTCGACCCAGCCGCAGAGAACCCAGAGCGGCATCCCTGACCAGACCTGCCCATCCCCATCGGTCCAGGTCGCGCCGTGGCTGCCAGCCATGGCACAGGCCTTGCCCGACTCGAAATAGGACCGATCGATATAATCTATGATAGCGCCCTTCAGCATGAGGCTCCAGTCTTCACGTGGGCTCGGCTTGATCGCGATCGTCGCGATGTTCTTGTTGGATACGCCGGCTGCCGAGGGATACTGGATGCCGGAGTCGTGGTAGTAATGCCAGTAGGCTTCAGCAAGGCATGTCCGCATGTCCTCGGCACCGAAGACGCCGTCGGGGGTGTTGTAGAAGAGGCGCGGGCCGTCACGGTAGTCAGGCACGTAGCCCTGCCGCTCTGCCCACCAGACGACGATCGCCTCTCCCTGCTGCTCAGGCGGATTGTAGACGTTGGTGTGGTTGATCTTGACTATGTTGCCATCGGATGCGATGAGCTCGACCTCGCCTCCCTCGGGGACGCCACCCACGAGGTTACAGAGATCCTTGATCGCTGTCCCCTTCACGACCTCATCGACCTTGCCGAGGTTTTTATCCTCAGCCGGGTTCCAGAGGTCGTCTGGATCGAACGTCGGGCCCTGGAACCGGAGATGGATTCCGTCTGGATCACCATAGACCTTAAGGTTCTCTTCCATCCACTCGCAGGTCTTCGTCACTTCTTCAGCGATCGTCCTGCCATCGGAGGCATACCTGATGATCCGGATGGAGGGCGGTTCCGTCGGTTTCTGGAAGTCGACGAGCTGGATCCTCTGGACGTTCCCGACGCTCAGGCTCCCGGCCGCGCCCTTACCAACGAGGCGGAGTGGGTAGTTCTTGCCGTCGATGGGATCGCCATTGATCTTGCTTGCGACGATGTAGTCATCAGCGTTTGCCGCGATATCCTGGCTGGTGAATTCCTTGCTGTAGGGGCTATCCTCACCAGAGGAGACGATCACCGTGTAGCCGGTCTGGGCAAGGTTGGTGTCAAACGCCCCGGAGCCGTGCATGACATCATCGTCAACCCATCCACAGAGGGCCTTCAGCGTGATGCCGGTCCAGGTGTTTTCTCCGTCATTGTAGGTCTTCTTGTGGTGAGAGCACGCTTCAGCGGCCTCAAACTCTTCCTTCGTGAAGGCATACGTGATCTTCGGCCCCTCAAGGGTGAGCACCCACTCCGGCGTGGCGTCTTCACCCGGCAGCCCCTCAAGGGAGATCGATACTATGTTGCCGACCTGCTCTTTACCGGAGAGGCCGGGGCCGACGAACCTCAGCGGCCAGTTACTGTCATCTTCACCCAGTGTTGCTGCATTCATCTTGTTTGCAACGATGAATGAATTGTTCTTCGCTATATCAGCGATGTCGAAGACAGCGTTGAACCCATCCGCCGCGGTCACCCGCACGTTGTAGCCCTCATCCGCCAGTGCATTGTTGAATTTCCAGTGACTGCCTGATTCTTCTACGTCATCGACTGCACCGACAAGGTACCAGAGCGGAACTCCGGTCCAGACCTGGTTTTTGGAGTCGGTGTACCTCCCGCTGTGGCACCCGGTCCAGTCCTCAAACTCATCCTGAGAAACCGTCCGGCTGAACGCGCCCGCGAGCGTGATCTCCCACCCATCGGAGACCTCAGGGAGTGCGATGAGCTCGATGGTGGTGACGCCACCGACCTTCTGGCCGGCGTTCACGTCTTTGCCGATCATCTGGAGCGGCCAGCAGGGCTTGTTCTCACTACCGATTGTCTCCGGGAGTGGTTCGCCGTTGCGGGTGTTTGCGACGATGATGTTATCGTTCTTTGCGACGCTTGCGCTGTCGAAGTTGATGGAGTAGTCGTCGCTCGACGTGACCCTGATGGAGTAGCCCTTCTCGGCGAGGGCCTCGTTGAACGTCCCGGCACCGTGCCCCTGTTCATCATCTACGAGGCCGACGAGGTACCAGAGGGGCATGCCCGCCCAGACATTACCGTCGTCATCAGTGTACTCGGCAACATGCCCTTGAGCGATCCCCCGCTCGAAGTAGCTCTGGCTGACGATATCGGTCAGAGCACCTTTGAGTGTTATGCGCCAGGTGGTGGGTGTCTCATCCGAGTCCTCCAGGCCCATGACGATCCTGATCAGGACGTCCGCGTCGTCCGGCGCCGGATCACTGCCATAGCAGAAGACGACTTCATCGCCTTCAGTAAGCGCTATGACATTGAGACCATTTTCTTTGACTTTGTACCCGTCGTCCTTCTTGACACCGTTGACGTAGCAGACCCACTTATCGCCATTCCTTGTGTATTCACCGATGTCATCGAGCAGGAGGACTTCACTATTGGCGCTCCACTTCTTGTCGGTGACCGCGTACGTGAAGCCCTTGCGCTCCGCCACCGCCTGGAGGGCCCCGAGCGGGGTATTGTTCGGGACGGTGTAGGCGGTACCAGAGTTGTAAGCCGTACACTCAAACGACCCCTCTGTCAGTGCGACGGTGCCGTCAAAGAGTGGCACCGTCTCTGCGGCCAGCATCGATAATTCAGGCGTATATTCCGCCTGATTCACACCCGGATCGCCGGGTGCTTCCGTCGCTGCTGCCGATGAGACCAGCAGCAGGCATACTATCAGTATGAACAGGACATACTGAATCTTATTCTTCAGACGACTCATGTTATCACCGATTTCTTAAATACTCGTTTTAAACAGTCCGCTGACTTAACGAACATTTGAAGATAGAACCAAAGGGATAGATAAAGATTGCATTTAGTTGATCAAGTTAAGTTAACTTCCCCGGATTAACTTTCTAGTTGTAGCAGGAAATCATTTTTCTGGTGAAATGCGCTTATTAGCGTGGTTGTTTGGTTTTCGCCAGTATCAGGTTAAGTCCTGAACATCTGTAAAAATTGGACACTAATAATCGTTTATTTTCGCGAAAAGTTGTTATTTTCATCACTATATTAACCTGTCATAACAGTAGTTCTGGCCCGGTATCTTGCCCCGTTCTCTCGCCCGGTCAAGGTGCTGGATAACACCAGAATCGCCGCTCCGGAATGCGCGGTTGGTAGTGATCCGGATCGGGATCTCCCGGAGAAGATCAGTTCTCTCCCTCTTCCGCGATTGCTCGCTCTTTGCCGGAGTACCCGAAACGCCTATACGATCCGATCGATCCCGGTGCCGGCCTCCTGTGCATGCCCGCCCCGGTTCATGGTGATAACGCCTCACGCAGGGCTCCCCGATCATACGGGAAGGCGCCACTTCACCCCACCCCGAGCCGCTCCCGCACCCCGGCGAGGTAGCTGTCCAGTCGGCACCGGAACTCCTCCCGGTCGAGCGCCCGGGTCTCATGATCGGAGAGCTGCATGATCCGGTCCGCCTCTGCGATGAGGATATCGAGCGACGACGCGGCGAAGATTATCGCCGTATCCCCGAAGGCCTCCCGCCGGGTGGCGAGCAGGGTTGCAAGCGGCGTCACCTCATCGCCCTGGAGACAACCCGGCACCAGGAGGTTTGTTGCGGCCCGGTCCTCGTCGATGATGAGGAGCGGTGATCCGACCCGGAGAGCAGTCTGGATCTCGTGTGCCATCACAAGCGACCCGCTCCCCTGCCCGAAGGCCGCCCGGGGATCTCCCCCGACGCCGGGCGGGAGCCGGGAGAAGAAGAGGCTGACGTCCGCCCCGAATAACCCCCGTTCGCTCGCATC